>Ga0136656_1000034_pt1 | contig 35439 bp, 37 predicted proteins | sample CPBDNA_9_FD_94862 | JGI IMG/M metagenome (GOLD analysis project Ga0136656, IMG submission 94862) | Freshwater to marine salinity gradient microbial communities from Chesapeake Bay, USA - CPBay_Sum_15_0.8_DNA (version 2) | ecosystem: Environmental > Aquatic > Marine > Coastal | place: USA...
GATGCGCTTCGGATACGGCGAAAGGGGCAGTCGTCGTTCCTCGATATTTCCTCGGATCGGCAGCGATTTACCCCTCAGGAAGAGCGTCAACACGATGATGACGAGGGGAATGGCGTCAGTGGCGCCCGACTGGAGCCAATCGGGGAACCACGACTTCCCGGTCATCCACGTGGAGGTGACGGTCTGAATCATGCCGATCCCGACACCACCGGCGATCGCGATCGGTACCGACGACAGCGAGCCGATCAATGCAGCACCAAGCGCGGGGACGATCAGGGTGGTGAATTTGGTCGGCGTCAAAGCGCCGGTGATGGAACCGACGAATACTCCGGCCAGACCGGCCGTCATGGCGGCGATGATCCAATTGAAAAGGGCAAGACGCTCAGGCGAATAGCCGAGCAGCACTGCCCCCTTCTCGTTTCCGGCGGCGGCACGAGTCGCCAAACCGAACCGCGTGTACTTGTAGTTGAACCAAAGAACCGCCCCGACCAGCACGGCCATGATGAAGAGGCCGAGATTCTCTCCCGGCATGGGCTTTCCGAAGCCGAGGAAGTTCTTGAAGAGAGTGTCGGGTAGAAGGAGTGATTTCGGCTGCGGATTCTCCGAGCCGAAGTTCACCAGCGCAACACCCTGCAAATAGAGCATGACGCCGATCGCACCGATCACCTTGCCGAGTGGCGCCGCATTGCGAAGCGGCCGGAACACCAGATAATGCATCCCCACGCCGAGCAAGGCCGACATCGCCAGAGCCAACAGTACGGCCAGCCAGACGTTCACCTTCCCGCCCGACGAGATGGTGATCTGCACCGGCAGATTGACTTGATGCGTAGGAAGTATGTCGACCCACGGAAGCCGAAGGCGCCCGTCGATTCGTAGATAATTGAAGGTGAAGGCGGCGTACATCGCCACCGAGCCATGAGCGAAGTTGATCACTCCGGATCCCTTGTAGGCGACCACGAGCCCGGTCGCCATGAGGGCGAAGAAACTTCCCGCACCGAGGCCGAGGAAAGCGAAAGCGATTGCGTCCTTCACGCACATCCTTTCTCAGGATTGCCGAGTCCTCAGGCGAGTCGTCGACGTGGAATGAACGGGCCGTCAGCCAAGGACGACCAAGAAAGCGTGTTGAAAGTCGAACACGACGTGTTGTGGGCTGTGGTGGGGGTTTCCCCTCCACCACAGCCCACAACGTCGGATCAGCCGTTGGCGCCGAAGTCGAGTTCGGTCCCGGCCACCAGATCGAGACCCGAGAAGTCATCCTTCACGGGAACGAGCTGGCTGCCGTCCCACTGACTCGCCGAGACGAGCGAGTTGCAGACGGCTACGTACGGGGCGATGGCGTCCTGGCACGAGATTCCGGAACCAGCGAAGGCATGGTGATCCTTGGTCGCCTCGAAAGCCGAGACGAGCCCATCACCCGACAGGTTGTCGGCGATCGAGTTGGCGACCATCCAGATCGCCATGATTCCTGTGAAGCCCTGGGTTCCAAAGCCCTTGCCCACCGACGTGTCGTCGGATGCGTACTGAGCTCCCTTTTCGTTGTACACGAAAGCCTCACGCTGCAGCTGGCCGGGCGGAAGCGCCTCGGGAACCAGGATCGACGACGAGCCGATCATGTAGGTGCCCTTGATCTTGTCGCCGAGCTCACCCATGGTGGTCAAGTCGGTGCAAGCACCGGACAACACGAGAGGAGTCTCGTCGGGTGTCCAGCCCAACTTCAGCATCGAGTTCACGAGCGACCAGCAGTCAGCACCCTGACCGGAGTAGATGATCACGTCCGGGTCGAAATCGAGAACCTTCTGAGCGTCTGGCGTCACGTCGGCCTGACCCGGGAGGATCGAGACGCCCGTGTGCTCGAGACCGGGCATCGAACCAGCAAGTGACGAACTCGAAGCAGTCGAACCGTTCAGCACGTTCATCGGCTTCTTCTCGAGGTCGTGGTAACAGAAGACTCCCGGAGGAGTGTTGGCCCACGGAACCGCGACTTTGACCGCGTCGGCCGTGCCACCGAGAACTTCCTGCGTGGCGTAGTAGATGAGGCCGGTGTGGACACCGAGACAGCCGCCGCCACCACCGATGGCGTACACGCCCGCCGTGGTGAAGTCAGCCGGCGAGATCGGTGTACCCACGACGACTGGAATACCGGCTTCCACGAGAATCGGGAAGTGGTTGCCGAAGAAGTTGAGAGTCGAGTACACGACGAGAGGATTCTTGGCGGCCAATTCGTTGGCGCACTTCTGCGAATCGACCGGTGAAATGGCCATCTTGCAGACTTCGAGCTTGATCGGACGACCGGGGGTTCCGGTTGCGTAATCCGCACCGATACCGCCCAATTCGTTGTTGATGAAATCGACCGCAGCCTGAGCCATCACGGTGTACTCCGGGAATGATCCGTTCGGATCTCCTTCGGGGTTCATGATGCCGATCACGACCGGATCACCCGACGCGACGAGAGGACTCGCTTCAGCGCATTGCAGCGCCTGTTCGAGAGCACCCGCACCGGTACCGAGTTCGGCGTCCATCGACAGATCGGGCTCGGACGGACATCCGCTGTCCGTCGGCGCAGTTGTTTCGTCGGTCGAGCCCGAATCGGTGCTCGCCGCGGTGGTCTCCGGAGCACTGGTGGCTTCGGATGATCCCCCGTCGTCTCCCCCACATGCCGCCATGGTCAAACCGAAGGCAGCAACGAGGGCCGTCAAAGTTTTGGTGCGTCTCAGCACAATTTCCCCCTATTCCCCTCCCGACCGGCTGGCCGGGTCTCCATTTTCTATCATCAATTGATCGAACGATCAGTAACCGAATCGGCGTCTTGCGCTCACGAATTCGACTCGCGGTAATCCCCGAACGCCGCATCTCGCTCGGACAGAGCGGCCGTGACTCCCTTGGCGGCGAAGGATCCCATGTACTCCTTGGACGATTTTTGGTGAAAGCCCAGGGCCTGGATCTCGGCAGTGGCCCGGATACCGGCCCGAATACCCATCGCTTCCATCGCCCGATGAGCCGCTCGTTTGTTGAGGGCCAAAAGATCGGCGGGGATCTTGGCCACTCGTTCGGCCACCGCCAGGACCTCCCGCTCGAGATCCGACGACGCAAAAGCGCGGTTGGCGAACCCGGCCTCGACCGCCTCGACACCCGACATGGAATCCCCGGTCAGGAGCGCTTCCATCCCCCGCCGAAGACCCATCATCCAGGTCTGCCATTGCATGTCAGGGGGCGACATCAACCGCACCGGCGGGTAGCCGATCTGCGCGTCGGAGGCGACGTACACGAGATCGCAGGCAGTCGCCAATTCGCTTCCCCCGGCCAGGCAATAACCGTGAACTTGACCGATGATCGGCGTGGACATGTCCCACATCTCGAACCAGTTGTTCACCACGTGGCGAGACCACCAGCCGTCGGCGTAGGCACTTGATCGCTCGACATCGGAATTCGGTGATCCGAGGTCGTATCCGGCCGAGAAACATGGACCAGCTCCTCGAATGATCATCACCGACACGCCCGCGTCTTTGTCTCCTCGTCGCAACTCGTCGAACAAAGCGCCACGTAGCGCATCATTCAGAGCATTGCGCTTCTCCGGACGATTCAGAGTGAGACGACGCACCTTGGGTGCCGGGTCGTCGACGATCAGAACTGGTTCGGACATCACTTCTCCCAATACGGCGCTCGGAGCTTTCGCTTGTTGATTTTCCCCATGGTGTTTCGTCCGAGGTCGGACACGAACTCGACCGAACGTGGGCACTTGTAGTGGCTCAATCCGTTCCGGCAGAAATCGATGATGTCCTTCTCCGACGGCACCTCGACACCGTCTCGCAGAATGACGAGTGCCTTCAGCTCCTCTCCCATTTCGACGTGAGGAACTCCGATACACGCGACGTCGAGAACTGACGGGTGCTGCACGAGTACCTGCTCGGCCTCAGCGGGGTAGATGTTGACCCCTCCCGACACCACCATGTCGGAGAACCGATCAGTGATGTAGACGTAGCCGTCGGCGTCCACGAAGCCGATCTCGCCGAGAGTGAACACACCGGGCGCAATGTTCGCCGCCGCCGTCTTTTCCGGATCGTTCGGGTAGACGACACCCCGTCCTGTCGAGTCGACGAAGAAGAGCCGGCCCTCGACACCGGCCGGCACATCGTTGCCGTCGTCGTCGAGAACTCGGACCGAGAACGGCGGAATCGGCCGCCCAACCGACCCGGGATGCTCCAACCACTCCTGACTGGAGATCTGGCACGTGGTCCCGACTTCGGTCGCTCCATAGGCGTCGATGAAGATCGGCCCCCACCACTCGATCATCGCCCGCTTCACGTCGACCGGACATGAGGCGCCGGTGTGAGCGGCGAGCTTCATCGACGACACGTCGTACTTCTGTTTGACCTCGTCTGGTAGAGCAAGGAGACGCACGAAATGGGTCGGCACCATCACCGACGATTCCGTTCGATACTCGTGAATCGCTCGAAGGGTCGCTTCGGCATCGAACTTTCCGAGAATCACCATGGGTACGCCGCGGACGAGAAGTCGCATGCCGTTCAGCGGTCCGGTGTGATACATCGGCCCGACGACGAGATGAGTTCCGTAGGCGGCGAAGCGATTGGCCTTCATCCCCTCGAGGTGTTCGGCCATCGTGTCGCCACCGGCGAACATCGTGGGCGGAAGTTCCGTGCCTTTGGGTCGACCGGTGGTCCCCGACGTGTACAAAAGATTGGCGCGCGGCACGACATCGAGTGGCGGATCGCTCGGATCGCCTCGCTCGAGCCACGTGTCCCACAATGTCACTCTCTCGTCGGACACGTCCCAGCCGATGACGTCGATCTCGGCACCGTCACGACGCGCCAACTCGGCGGCGGCGACTCCCCTCTCGAGAGTCTCTGGCCCCACGAAGAGCAGCTTCGATTCGGAGTCCACCAAGATGTAGGCCGCTTCCTCGGCCGTCAGATGAAAGTTGACCGGAACCGTCGAGGCGCTGCCGAGCAGACAACCGAGATGGGCCAGGGCCGTCTCGGCGGCGTTTTCAGCGAAAACAGCGACGCGCCGGCGAGGACCGAGGTCGCACGTCAATGCGTTGTTCGCCACGCGATTCAAGATGTCACCCACTTCGGCCCACCGATACGTACGACGCGGATCGCGAACAGCAATCTCGTCGGGGCGTGCCAGGGCGAGCTCGGATGCGAACTGAGGCATGAGACGACGCTAGGGCAACGGCCCCACCGGACCGGTCATCGACGAGGGCTCACACATCGGGAGAATCGCCGGCACTTTCCAGCCCGGCTCGGGTATTGAAGAAATCACCCGATAGGTCGGGTGCACCTTGGTAGTGGGGACGGAGAAGTCGTCGTGAGAACAGCCACGAGCCGTCACGCTTCACGAAGCCATCGAGGTAGTCGGCGAGCAAGAGCCCTCGATCACCACTCGCGGTCAGGTACCTCTCACTGATCGACCAACGCCCCACGGCCCGCTCGGAGGAACCGGATTCGTACCACGCCTCGCCGTTGTGAACGATCTGAAAGACGGCCGACATTCCACCCATGGCTGCATACCAGAGCTTCACGATCGATTCCTTGCCCTCCACCAATCGGTTCTTCCCGAGATCCCAGACGGCGTCGACGTCCCAACAACTCGCCCACTGGACCCCGTTGCGATGCACCACAGCGTCGGCATAGCGGTTGAGCAGTCGGGAGATGGCCGTGTAATCAGCGGCATCGACCGGGACGAGCGAATCAGGCGAACTCGAGGACGAAGGAGACATCCCCCATGTTTAGTCCAGTTCGAATCGACCTCGACCACCCCTGCTCGCTGAGACACTCCGGCTCGTGCGCGACAATGGCCTCATGGACGAGGACCAGCGCGACATCGACCCCGCCACGCTTTCGCTTCTCGATCCCGCGGTGTCCGAATGCCCGTATCCCGCCTACACAGTTCTTCGGGACGAAGCGCCGGTCTGGAAGGACAACTGGACAGGGATGTACGTCGTATCACGCTACGAAGACGTGCGCGCCGTACTGCTCGACACCGAACGGTTTCCGAGCGCCCAGCACCGTGGCCGAGTCGATCCCCGATCGGCGAAATTGCGTCAGCTCTATCGAGACAAGGGTTGGATCCCCGCCCCCACTTTGGCCGCACGTGACGATCCTGAACATCGGGAGATGCGGGGTTTGTTCAATCATGCCTTTCGTCCCGCCAAGATTCGTGAACTCGACTCCTTCATCGAATCCCTCGCACATCGACTCATCGACCAGTTCATCGAGAACGAACGATGCGATTGGGTACGAGCGTTCGCGATTCCCCTCCCTCTCGTGGTCATCGGACGCCAGATGGGCGTTCCTGAAGACGACATCTGGCAGATCAAGGCCTGGACGGATGCGTGGGTCCAGCGGCTTGGGCTCATGCAGAGCGAGGAGGAGGCGATCTGGTCGACTGAACAAGAAATCGCCGCTCAGCACTACTTCCAACCGATCTTCGAGCGCCTTCGTCGTCGACCCGATGACAGCCTGCTCTCGGACCTTGTCAACACCGAAGTCCCCGAGTGGGGTCGGACTCTCACCGACGAGGAACTCCATGCCGAGATGATGGCCGACACCTTCGTCGGAGGATCCGAGACGACCACCAACGCCCTAGCCGAAGGCGTTCGCCTTCTGATCGAAAACCCCGATCAATGGGAGAAGGTGTCCAGCGACCCTGACACCTACGTGCCGTTGCTCGCTGAGGAAGTTCTGCGTCTGGAAGGACCTGTTCAAGGGCTCTTCAGGACTGCGGCAGTCGACGTCGAGATGCATGGCGTCGTGATCCCCGCTGGTTCCGTCGTGAACGTTCGCTATGCCGCCGCCAACAGGGACCCCCGCCACTTCGACTGTCCGGAAGTGATGGACCTCGACCGCGAAAATCTTCGGAGCCACCTCGCCTTCGGTTTCGGTAGCCATCACTGCCTCGGAGCACCCCTCGCACGTCGCGAACTGATTCTCGGATTTCGTGCCCTGGTCGACCGGGTCGACGACATGTGGTTCGTCGAGGGAAGCAACGATTTCACCCATCACCCGAACTTCTGCCTTCGTGCCCTCAAAGAGCTCCACATCGGCTTTCGCCCCCGAAAGAGACATTCATGATCGAAGATCACTCGTCCCGGCCTCTCGTCGAACTCTGGAATCTCACCGGACGCCGTGCCGTGATCACCGGGGGCGCTGTTGGAATCGGCGCCCAGATCGCGCGACGACTCGCCGAAGCCGGTGCCTCGGTTCTGCTGGCCGACATCGACCAGGCTGCCGCCGCCGCCATGGCGGCCGACATTGCGGCCACCGGAGGCCAGGCCCTCTCGTCACCCGTCGACATCAGCGACACGACCTCGATCGTCGACCTCGTCGAACTCGCCATGTCCACGTGGGGTGGCATCGACATCTGGGTGAACAACGCAGGCATATACCCCACGACCGGACCGGCACTCGACGCCGAGGACGATTTCATCGATCGGATGATGGATGTCAACGTGCGAGGAACTTTCGCCTGTTCTCGTGAGGCGGCTCGGCGAATGCGCGGTGGTGTGATCGTCAACCTGGCCTCGACCACCGGATTCCGAGCCGCTCCCGGCATCAGCGCCTATTCCATCTCCAAACACGCTGTCGTGGGACTCACCCGAGCTCTGGCGCTGGAGTTCGCTCCTCTCGACATTCGAGTCGTGGCCGTCGCTCCCGGACCCATCGACACTCCCGGAGTTCGAACCCAGATGACACCCCTCAAAGAAGCGGGTCTCGACGTGGAAGCGGTCATGGCTCGCAACCCGCTTGGCCGTCGCGGTGTACCGGACGACATAGCCCGGGTCGTGTGTTTTCTGGCGAGCGACATGGCGGCCTGGATCACCGGCGAAGTCGTGGTCGCCGACGCCGGAAGTCTGGCCGGCTGATGGACTCCGAACTCGTCTCCCGCCTCACCGCGCGGATGCGGTACGAGTTCGAGCGAACCGCGCCTCCCGAAGGCTTCCCGCAGTTCCCCGACATCCCCGTCGAGCGTTACACAAGTGATGCGTTCTTCGATCTCGAACAAGACGCTCTCTGGCCGAAATGTTGGGTCCTCGCAGCGCGAGTCGACGAACTCCCTCGACCGGGAGACTTCGTCACTTTCGACTCACTCGGCTCTCCGATGATTCTCATTCGAGGCACCGACGACGTTGTGAGGGCCTTCTACAACACGTGCCAACACCGCGGTGCTCCCGTCGTACGAGAGACGCGCGGAACCAGCCGACTCCTGCGATGCCAGTACCACTCATGGTCGTACGACATCCACGACGGCAGCCTCGTCTCCGTACCCGACGAGCGAGACTTCGTCGATCTCGACCGGTCGCTGCGATGCCTGAAAACCGTTCGATGCGAGGAGTGGGACGGATGGATCTTCGTCAACCAAGACTCCGCCGCGTTGCCACTTCTCGAATGGCTCGATCCGATACCCCACGAACTCGACGAGCTCCAGGGGCCGCGTCTGTCGACCGTCGCCCGACGGAGTGAAGTGATCCCGTGCAACTGGAAAGTGACCGCTGAAGCCTTCCTCGAGGTGTACCACTTCCGGCACATTCACGGCCACGGAGGCGAGAGCATTCTCGACAACCGAGGGGCCGTCATGAGCCTCTTGCCTCGAGGCGCTTCGAGAATGATCACTCCTTTCTCGCGAACTGCACAGTCCGCGAACGGAATGACTGCCTGGGACGACTACCAGCACGTCGTCGCCCCGGGATTCACCGATATCGACACGGTCAACGACATGGTTCGGTGCACCAGTTCCGCCTACTCGATCTTCCCGAATCTCATCACACCGATTGCGGCCTACGGATTCCCCTTCATCACGTTCTGGCCGATCGACAAGTCGAACACTCGAATCGAATGGACGCATTACTCACTCGACCGATTCGCGTCCGAGGACGACCTACCGACTCAGTGGACGACGCGCCTCCACAGCTTCGATCAGATCATGCAAGAGGATTTCTGGAACATGGCCCCCATGCAACGTTCACTCGAGTCGTCGGCCATTTCCGGAGTTCCGATCAATTATCAAGAACGCCGCATCTGGCACTTCCACGAGCAGATCGACCGGATGATCGGCCTCGACCGAATTCCCGACGGCATGGGGGTACCACAACTCCTCGCCGACTACGTCGAGTGACGATCGAACAAGTGATCAGCGCTGGCGTGCTACTGCAGGGTTGCCCTCGGTCCACATGATCACCAACGTACGGTGGGAAATTCTCCAGCCGTCGGCGGTTCTCACCAGTTGATCCTCGTAACGGCCGGCAACGATGAAGTTCGGTGAGCCAGGCGCAGCCTCCCGCACGTGCTGGGCCTGGAGATAGCAGCAACTCGTCGCCGTGTCCCCGCTGATTTCGATCCGATGATTCGAGATCATGTGCTGACTGACATCCAGGTGATCGAGTGCCCGACGGACTCTTTCCTTGATCGCCTCTCGACCGTTCAGCTCCTCGGTCAACATGGCAGTGGCATCGACCAAAAACACGTCGTCGAGAGCCGCCCAGTTCTTGGTGTCGAGCGCGTAGGTGTAGGCCACCGTCACGTCCACGATTTCTTGACGATCCAACAAGAGTTTGACGTGCTCGTCCATGGGATCACGTTAGACCGATCGGACCTGACAATCTGTGGACATGAATTCGTTCCGGTCAGGTCCCCGCCAAATGGCCTTTAGTGCACCCGATCTGGACGAATCGACGTTGACGTCGTGGCGACGACGACTCGGAACCGGCCCTTTCGTGATCGTTCGACACGTCGAGCTCGACAGCTGCCTCGTTCACGGGCAACCCGCCGACTTCGACCATTCCTCGGCGTTCGCGCAGTGGGGAGAAATGATGATCGAGTTGATCGTCGAGCACAGTCGGCCTCGAGTCGGTCCGGTTGACGGAATCCATCACGTGGCGTTCATCGTCCCGTCGATCGACGACGCAGCCGAGAACTGCTCTGAACTCGGCTGGCCGATAGCCCTCGACGCGACGACGAAACGCGGACAACGGTTCATGATGTTCGATGCACGACACGACCTCGGACATCTTGTCGAGGTCTACGAAGCCACATCGGAATTGGTCGGCTTCTACCAGTACGTGCGACGACTTCGAGACGACGAGATCAACTCATGACCGAATCGTCGATCCAACTTCCGTGAAAGCCGAATGGCACTCTCTGCGGAAGATGAATCCGGGCGACTGGCGGTTTCGACAAGTCGCTGGCATCGAGGATCACGAGGTCACTCGTATCGGTCGCGTCGTCGTACACGAACCCGAGCGCCCATCCTTCGTCTTCTCCCGCCGATGAGTTCTCCTGGACGAAAACGAATTCGCCGGGGTGAGCAGACGGACCCAGATCGTGTATCGACTTCGAGCCGTCCGACATGTCGTAGCGGGCGATGACTCCTGGAGCGTCCATCCCACCGCGCGCACCCGGGCGAGTGCCCGACACCCAGCCATAGCGATGCTTCAAGCCGACGACCCGATCGTCGACGCGAGGGAAGGCGTGAGCCCAATCGTCCATCTGCGTCTCGGTGACCGAACCCGATTCCATGTCGAAGGTCCAGCGATGCATGAAACAGGGTTCGAAGTTTTCCATCGAGCCCCGCCACATCGATGCGTGGCGGCCTACGTCGCACACGACCTGGTTCCCGTCCACGTAGGCATTGAGAGGATGGAAGACGTAGCACGGGTCGACCTCGAACCACTTCACGTCGGCGTCGGTCCCGAAACGCGGAAGGATTCCGATTCGAGCGCCGTAATCGTCGTCCCAACCGATGGGAGGAAGACCCTGCGCAAGGTTGTCCATGTTGAAGACGACGGGCAGATCCATGAAGATCGCATGATCACGGGTGATCATGAAATCGTGCATCATCGTGCCCTTCGGCGTCGTGATCGGCGCGCTGTGAACCAGATCGCCCTTGGCGTCGAGGACGTGATACGTCACGTACGGAGCGACAGCGCCGTAACCGAAGAAGTGGAGTTCGTCGGTTTCAGGACAGAGTTTCGGGTGAGCCGTGAAGGCGGTTTTCAGCCCGCCATCGAAGTCGTCACAGCCGATCGTTTCGAGTTCGGAGGAGAGTTCCCACGGTAAGTGCCCCTCCTCCAAGGCCCAGATTCGGCCGGCGTGAGCGAGGACATGAGTGTTGGCGGCGCTGGCAGTCGGATCGAGAATGCAGTCGGGGTCCATCGCGTCGAGACCCTTCTCGAGTTTGGGTGTTCGCACGTATCGATTGCGATACCACGTGGCCCGACCCCCTTCGAGGCGCACACCGTGAACCATTCCGTCTCCGAAGAACCAGTGGCCGGCGGTGCCAGACTTCGGATTCGAACCGTTGCGAACGTACAGGCCCGACAACGACGGCGGTATCGATCCCGTCACTCTCAAATTCGTATCCGTGACTTCGTCGCGCACCGGTGCATAATTTCCGGCCAGAAACCACGGCTTCTTGTCGTCGATCGTGTCGGTCATGACGTCTACTCCTTCAAGGTTCAGTGGCGGAGGGGGCCCCACCACGGTGAGATCCGAGCCGCGAACCGATCGGCGTACAGCCGAGTGAGTTCGTGCTCGACGTGGGACAGGTCCTGGGACTCGGTGCGTGGTAAGGGCGAGGCTCCATCGACGGGATCGACCCACTCCAGACGGATTCCGGTGAGTACCGAGCCCAACCTCGGCGATGCTTCTTCGTGATGGTCGCTCGTCTGGTGAGCGATGAAGGTCTCGAAGTTTCGGAACGACAGCAAGGTGTAGTAGGTGCTCGGTTCGGATCCTCGCCAGTACTCGTATCGGATCAATCCGTCTTCACCGGCATGACTTCGTTCGTAGAGTTCGCGCGAAATCTCTTCGAACTCGGCCTCCGCTCCTGAACGAACGGAGATGTGAGCAAGGATCGTCGCCATGAGACGAGGCTAATCCGCTCTCGAGACCAGACGTTCGCTCAGACTCCAGAGTTCGTCGGCCCGCCGAGGATCCACGGCGCGAGCCGCCACGCCTGGGCCGTCCACCGTCTCGACGTCTGTTCCGAGAACGGGCGACACGTTGCAGTCTTCGCAGTACACGCCCCCGACTCCGTTCAGGAGTGGTGACGTGAGCGCCCAGACCTGGGTGGCTGCTCCCTCAGGAATGGATTTCCAGCGGAATCCGCTACTGCCGTCCATGCGCGACAGAAGACTTCCGATCACGTCCGGGGTCATGTACCGCCCCAATTCGGTGTGAATTCCACCGGGGTGCACGGCAAAACCCCGGACACCGCGCTCGCTCCATCGCTGGTCGATTCCCACGGCATGTAGGACGTTGCAAGTCTTGGCCGCGCCGTAGGCGACGAACGGGTCGTAGTCGCGCCGTTCGAAGTTCAGATCGTGGAAATCGACATCACCCATGCGATGACCCGCCGAACTGACCACAACGACTCGCGCCGCTCCTGATTCGGCCAACCGCGGCAAGAGCACGTCGAGCAACAAGAAGTGACCGAGATGGTCGACTGCGAACTGACTCTCGAAACCGTCGACCGACAGTTCGAACGGCGTCGCCATGATTCCGGCATTGGCGACGATCCCGTCGAGCTTGCTTCCCGAATCGAGAAATTGCGAAGCAGCTTCTCGAACCGACTCCAGTGAGCCAAGATCTATGTCGAGAAGTTCGAGGTCGGCATCAGGATGCAGACGACGAATGGACTCGGCCGCTGCCTCGTTCTTGTCTCGATTCCGAGCCGCCATGACGACGCGCGCCCCGTGTGCTGCCAAGGCGCGGGAAGTCTCGAGACCGAGGCCCCCCGATGCACCCGTCACCAGATAGCAGCGTCCAGCGAGGTCGACACCTTGCAACACGTCGTCGGTGGTCGACGTCGGCCCGAATCCGCTCGGCGACATGTCGGCGCGCACGCCGGTCCCGTCACCCGAGCGGGCCACCGGCGAACCATTTCTCGAACATCGGCGAAATCGCGCTCCACACCAGTTCGACGATGAGGCCAGAAGGCGGTTGCACGTAGGTGAATGCCCCGTAGCCGTTTTCGGGGGGAGCTTGAGCCATGAGAAGCTTCCAACCGGCTTCGATCAAAGCCTCCGTCTCGCCTCGAACATCATCGGACCAGATACCGAGATGGTGTGCTCCCGGTGAACCGCGACCATCCCAGATGGAGCCGACCGCGCCTTCCAACAACTCGACGTGGAGCGGACCCTCCGACGAGTAGGTGAACTTCAACGGAATGGTCTCGACCCCAGTCTCTGGCAACCACACGGTCTGTTCGCGCACCTGGAGCGAACACCACGTCAACCCGAGCGTCGTTCCCATCTCGTCCATCGCACGCTCGATATCAGGAACACGAGTTCCGACGTGATACGTCCGAGAGAAATCGATCATGCTCAGATCCGCCTCTTTCGACCTTCCCAGTAGGGCTCGCGCAAGGGGGCTTTTTGGATCTTCCCGGTGCCAGTTCGCGGTATCTGCTCGATGAAATCGACCGAGCGCGGCGCCTTGTATCCGGCGAGCATTTCTCGGCAGTGAGCGATGAGCTCGGCCGCCAGGTCGTCACCGGCTTGCCTTCCGTCGACGACTTGGACGATCGCCTTCACGCTCTCACCGAATTCGTCGTCGGGCACTCCGATGACGGCTACGTCCTCGACAGCCGGGTGAACGGCGAGCACTCCCTCGATCTCAGCCGGGTAGATGTTGACTCCACCGCTGATGATCATGTCGATCTTGCGATCCGAGAGCCACAGATAACCGTCGCTGTCGAGGTAGCCCACGTCCCCAGTCGTGAATACACCGGGTTCGAGGTGGGCGGCCTTCGTCTTCTCCTCGTCCTTGTGATAGCTGAAATCGGTCCCCATCTTGTTGCGGAAGTAGAGAGTTCCTTCGCCACCGTCGAGGATTCGTTCACCATCCTCACCAACGACGATCACCTCGACCGTATCGACAGGGCGGCCGACGCTTCCTCCCTTGGCCAGCCACTCGTCGGCCGGGATGATCGAGATGACCGAACCCTCGGTCGACCCGTAGTACTCGGTGATCTTGGGTCCCCACCATTCGATGAGGCCTCGTTTCACGGCTGGCGGACAGGGCGCCGCACCGTGCCACACGATCTGCAGAGACTCACCCGAGAAGGATGCTTTCGTGGCGTCGGGCAAGTCGAGGAGCCTCTTCATCTGAGTCGGCACCAAATGGGTGTTCGTGCATCGGTGGCGATCGATCAATACCAGAGCCTCGGCCGAGTCGTACTTGTGCTGCATCACGACCGACGATCCGTTGATCATCGGCAGGAAGGAATAGGCCCACTGGGCAGAGTGATAGAAGGGGCCGCACAGAAGCGTGCGTCCGCCCGCAGGAACGAAGTTGGCGAACCCACCGGCGACCAGCTTCATGATCTCGGGAGTGGCCGCCATCCCACCCGACAGAGCGCCTCGCACCCCTTTTGGTCGACCGGTCGTGCCCGACGTGTAGAACATCGGACCACCCAGCGCTTGATCGGAAGGTTCTCCCGGGTCGCCGGAGGCCACGACTTCCTCGAAGTCGACGTAACGATCGTCAGATCGGAGAGGAGAACCTTCGGGCGCTCGAATACCGAAGACGTGCCCGACACCCCCGCTTCTCTCGTCGGACAGAGCACGGGCCACCACCGGGGCGAACCGCTCGTCGGCGAAAACTGCGACCGCATCGGAGTCGGCGAAGAGATAGGCCAGTTCGTCGGCGACGAAATGCCAATTCACGGGCACGTACGTCCAACCGCCATGCGCGCAGGCCTGCGCGATCTCGAACCATTCGCACTGATTGCCAGCGATGACGGCAACTGTGTCACCCGTGGCCAGCCCTCGGTCCCGAAGACCATTGACGAGACGATTGACGCGCTCGTCGAGTTCCGTCCAGGTCACTTCTCGAAACTCGTCGACCAGCGCCATCTCCGAACCGCGAGCCACCGCATGGTCAACCGTGAGAACCGCCATCAGTCCCTCCCCAACCGTCGGATCATGCGCCACGGCACGTCGAAGTTTTCGTTTCCGCTCGAGTGAAGCACCCTCTCGGCGATCCGCCACCCGTCGGCCGTGCGCTCGAATCGATCGTGATACTGACCGTAGAAAACGGCATCAGGTCGGCCGTCGTCGAAGCGGTGCCAGGCGGTCACGTACGTGACGGCACTTGCCGCAGACTCTCCGTCGAGACAGATCTGGATGTTGGAGACCTGATGGTGGGTTCCCGCATATCGGGGAAGACCCGACACCAAGCCGGCAACGATCGCCTCGCGGCCTCGACGGGGCCCTCCCATGGCCGGGCCGTAATCCACGAGGCAATCTTCGGCGAACACCGTCGAAAGAAGGTCACCGTCGATCGAGTCGACGCCTCGACAGTAATTGTGGAGAACGTCGCGAATTTCCCGTTCGTCCCACAGGGCGCGGAGCTGGTCGGCCGACATCAGCGGGAGAGAATGGTCACTCCGGAGATTCCCGGAGCTCCGTACACATGGGTGTACGCGACCTTGGGGTCGTTCGGCACCTGTCGTGAACCAGCGTCACCGCGCAGCTGCAAAACATTCTCGTAGACCTGTCGAAGTCCGGACGCCCCAATGGGTTCGCCATTGGCCAAGCACCCGCCGTCGGTGTTCACCGGGAAACGCCCGCCGATCTCGGTTTCACCGGCCTGGATCATCATTTCTTGTTCGCCGTGTTCACAGAAACCGTTCTCGGCCATGTGCATCACTTCGGCCCCGGCTTCGGTGTCCTGCAACTGAGCCAGGTCGACGTCTTCGGGCCCGATGCCAGCCATTTCGAAAGCAGCTTTGGACGCATCGACGGTCGGACCAGCGTTGTGCTCGAGGGCGATCGATGGTGCCAACACCTCGAACGAGCCGAATCGACGACTACGAACAGCCGCCGCCCTGAGATAGATCGGTCGATCGGAATACAGGTGGGCTTTGTCGGCGCGACACAGAATGAGCGCGACTCCACCTTCGCCTGGATTGCAGAACATGTACTGCGTGAGCGGGTAGGACAACATCGGCGAGTCGGCGATTTCTTGCTCGGACAGAGGCTTGCGGCGCCACGCCATCGGATTCTCGGAACCGTTGCGGAAGGCCTTCGACGCCACTTTGGCGAGAGTCGAGTGCGAGATCCCGTATTCGTGCATGTATCGGTTGATCTTCATCCCGAAGAACTGTGTGGTGAGGGCAAGACCACTCGATCCGTACCAGTCGCCGAGGCCGGCTCCCTTGGTGTTCACTCGAAATGCACCGCGCTCGTGTTTGTCGAATCCGATCGCGATGCCAAGGTCGAAGACTCCAGAACGAATCGTGTTGTACGCCGAGAAGAGCGCTGAACCGCCTGTTGCGCATCCGTTCATCACGTTGATGAACTGCAGGCCGGTGAGACCGAGGAGCGACACCATGGTGTCGGCCGCCCCGGCCGCCATCGAACCGCCGAAAGCGAACTGCATGTCATCCCACGAGGCGCCGGCATCGGCCAGCGCTCGCCTCACGGCGATCACTCCCTGATCCATTCCCGACACACCCTCGGTCCGACCGAATTCGTGCATACCGATCCCGACGATCGCCACGTCGACACTCATGACAACTCCTTTCGAATCCTTCTCGCCATTTTCACGTTCACGCCACCGGAGCGAAAGCGAACGTCACGACCTCATCACCGTTCTCATCGGTTGACAGTGGAACGATGACCAGCTCCATCTCCATACCGATCTTCAATTTCTCCGGGTCCGACTCGGTCAGTCGGGCTTCCACCTTCACTTCACCCGGCAGTTCGACGTAACCGACACCGAAAGCGCGAAAGGTCTTCGGGTCGGCGTCGCCAGCGTACGGAGGTGCTTTCGGGGGAAATCCCTGAATGGTCCACGTCCACAACGTGCCTCGCCGACCGAGAGTGACTGTCTCGGTCGAATCACCACTGCATTTCGGGCACCCGGACTGTACGGGGAACATGTGATTTCCGCAGGCGACACAACGACTTCCGATCAATGCCGGAGCATCGGACGGCCACGTGAACACCCCTTCGGCGACAGGCACTTGAGCCATGAGAACCCCCTCGTTCCAAGTTCACCTTAGTGTCGGACCAGGTATCGAGCCGTGCCGAGAGACGACTACGGTTGAACCATGGCACGACTCCCTACTTCTTCGGCTGAGATCACACCAGCCTGGCTCACCGAACGTCTCCGGTCGACTGGCACCATCGACGCCTCCACATCGGTGTCCTCGATCGAAGGGGACACCGTCGGACCCGGAATCGGCTTCATGGGCGAAGTCGGGCGAATCAAGGTGGGCTACTCGGGTGGCTCTGGGCCAACGACCATGATCTGCAAGATTCCGACTCAGGACGCCAACGTGCGAGGGCTTCTGGCGGCGGCTCGAGTCTTCGAGAGGGAAGCGAGGTTCTACGCCGATATCGCTCCGTCCCTCGACGTCGTCCCTCAGGCCTACGGCATCGCCAGTGACTTCGAGAACGACGATCACGTCCTCGTCCTCGAAGACCTCAGCCACCTACGGGTCGGCGACCAGGCCGCAGGCGTCTCGGAAAAGGATGGTCATGCCGCCATGCGCGCCGCAGCCCGTCTCCATGCTCGCTATTGGCAGAACGACGCGCTCGCGGCCATCGACTGGATGCCCATGGCGAATTCGGACGGGATGAAGATCGGACGCGAGGTCTACGCCGCGTCCCTCCCCGGATTTCTTCAAGTCTTCGAGCACGCCGTCGACGCCGACATGGTGCCTGTCATGGAGCGATTCGGGGACAACGTCCATCAACTTCTCGACCGCATCGCCGCCATGCCGAACACTGTGGCCCATTTCGACTACCGATTGGACAATCTGTTCTTCGACGACGGCGCGGACACCGTGTGGATGATCGACTTCCAGACCTCCAGCAAAGGCGGCGGCGCCTACGACATCGGCTACTTCATGAGTCAGAGCGTGCCGATCGATGTGCGACGTCAGCACGAAGACGCACTTCTGCGCACCTACCATGACGAACTCGTCTCCTTGGGCGTCACCGGCTACTCGTTCGAGCAGTTCTTCCAGGACTATCGGGTCGGCGTTCTCTACGGCTGGATCATCCCGGTCTACGCCGTGGGCACTCTCGACTCATCGAGCGAGAGAGCCATGAAACTTTGGACCGAGGTCATCACTCGAGCCCAAGCCGCGATGCGTGACCACAACGTTCACGAGTTGATGATCTGACGTCGGAGGTCACGCCTCCGGCATCGGATAATGCAAGCCGGGGATGCCGGCCGCCAGAGCCTGATACCAGTCGGGGCGCGGCTGGATTCCCGGGTAACCCTGTCCGACTTTCTCGGCGTCGCCCTTGTTCCACTCATGATGGATCGGCGGGATCTGGTAGTAGCCATTGGAGGCGTTGGTTCCGCCGTCGACCAGCAGATCGTGTCCGGTGATGTAGCCGGCAGCATCGGATGCGAGGAACATGACCGGGCCCACGATCTCGTGAAGTTCGCCGATACGACGCATCGGTGTGCGTCCGGCGATCCACTTGTCCATGCCGAGTCCTTCGAGCGCTGGCCGCACCATCTCGGTCATGATGAAGCCAGGTGACACTGAGTTCACGCGCACTCCGCGATCGGCCCACTCGCAGCCGACCTGAGCGGTCACGTTGCGGAGGCCACCCTTGGCTGCTGCGTAAGCGATGATGTTCATCTCGCTCGCTCCGCTTCCCATGATCGAACAAATGTTGACGATCGAACCCGACCCTCGGGTCAACATGTGGTGACCGACTTCCCGCAAATACATGAAGGCGCCGGTGAGATCGATCGACAGGATCCAGTTCCAGGTCGCGGTGTCGAACGTTTCGGCTGACAAGCCGCGCAGATCGCTCACACCGGCGTTGTTCACCAAGACGTCGATCTTTCCGTGTTCGGCGATTCCGGTGCTGACAACCCTCTTCACGTCGTCTTCGACCGCCACGTCACCAGTCACCACGGTCACCTTCGATCCAAGGGCCCGCATTCGGTCTGCGACGCCGTCGAGGAGATCCTTCGAACGAGCGGTGAGAACCAGGTCGGCTCCCTCCTTCGCGAATCCTTCAGCGAATCCCTCACCCAACCCGTACGAGGCCCCGGTGATGAGAACTGTCTTGCCCGAGAACTGACCCATGTTTCCCCCTGTGTGAACGTTTCAGTGCATGGTAATTCGCTACTCCCCGAGGGAGTGCACGGGAAGATCCATGTGGAACAACCCGTTGGCGAACGAAGCGACATCACCTTCGAAATCGGCCCGCTCGATCTCCGAGTACGTCCGACGACTTCCGAGGAGGCGGAGGCATTCGAACGGTGTGGTTCTGAGCCGTAGTGACGGAGTCCCCTCTCCCACCACGATCTCCTCGCCTTCCAGGTCGACCGACATCGCACCGAGACCAGCTCGCCGAAGGTCGGCCTTCACCAGCTTCAGTCCGAGCTCGGCGGCGACTCGAACGCCTGACGCCTCGCGTCCCGAACGATCGCCAAGGGCGTTGCGAGCGTCGAATTCATGGACGATCACGTCGTACACCAGGCCCCACATGGCCCGAGGGTCGCGTTCGATCATCCCCTCGAAGGAATCCGCCACCGCGGACCATTCGGACAAGACCTCTGCCGTCGAGTTTTTCCGACGTTCGTCGACCTGACGATCGACCCAAGGTTGCGAGTCGCCTTTCGGCACACGTCCGGCCGAAAGGTCGACCGCGATTCCCGTGACGTGGGCGCACAGGTCGTGCAGATTCCAGGCCGGACACGCTGGAACCGGAACCCTCATCGTGTCGTCCTGTGCCGAGACGATCGCTGAGATTCGCTCGCGCGATGCGCGATACTCGCGGGCCAGAAGGAGGCCGTCGAAGCGAGTGATCTCCTTGCTCGACGTCACGACTCGGCCTCCAGGAACTTTCGTAATCCAGCGGCACAGCGAGCGACGTGGTCGTCCGGCGATGCCCAGCCCAATGTCGACGGCGCCTCGACCGACCATGGCACCGAACATCCGGAGGCACGCACGATCTCGAGGATCTCGGCGACTCGCATCTCTCCCTCTCCCGGGGCCACCCGGTGAGCGAGACAGTCGGTGTAGTAATCGGGGTCGGCTGGTTCGATCGATCCGTCGTTCACCTGGACGCCGGTGATCAGTTCCCCGGGGATCTCGGCTAACTCGTCGAGGTCTCGTGTACCCCGTTCGACGTGCCATACGTCGACGCAGATACCGGCGTTCGGCCGATCGGCATCCTCGACGATCCGACGAGAATCACCGGCCGAAACGATGTCCGTGAACGGCACGAATTCGAGTCCGACGACCAAGCCGTGATCGGCGGCGCGATCACACAACGAACCGAACGCCTTGGCTGCGGCCACTCTGTCGCCGGCCGAACCGATCACCTGCAGATATCGACAGCCGAAGGCATCGGCGATTCGAAATGCCGCGTCTTCCCAGACTGCCGCCCGATCCCCGCCGAGACCCTCGCGTCCGAGACCGGGAATCACCTCGATTTCGGAGATCTTCATCTCGTATCGATCCAGGAGTTCCGAAATTCTGGAAGTGCCCCATCCTTCACGTTCGAGTTCTAGGAACTGCCCCACGAACAGCCCGATACTTCCGAAACCATTCTCCGACGCCAGCCTCACGCGGTCGTCGATGGGATGCATGCGATCCAGAGTGAAATGGCTGAGAACCGACCGTTCTCTCAACCACTGCTCGCGATTAGTTTGTGCCACGGATCAAGTGTTCCACACTGGACCACGGGCCAAAAGGGGGAAGTCGTGTCACGTCTGGCAGGAAAGATCGCAGTCATCACCGGAGGAGCCAGTGGCATCGGCGAGGGAACGGTACTGCGCTTCGTCGAAGAAGGAGCACGTGTCGTCATCGCCGACATCCAGGACGAACCAGGACGCGCGCTCGCAACTCGCCTGGGTGACGTCGCCCGATTCGTCCACACCGACGTCACGGACGAGTCCTCGATAGCTCGCGCAGTCGACGAGGCCGTGCAGTCCTTCGGGCGTCTCGACGTGATGTTCAACAATGCGGGGATCGTCGGTGCAGTCGGACGCATCGCCGAGACCGACACCGACCAATGGGACCGCACCGTGTCGATCCTCCTTCGTGGCGTCTACTTGGGGATGAAGCACGCGGCGCGAGTGATGGTCCCGCAGAAGTCCGGGGCGATCGTGTCGACATCGAGCACCGCCGGAATTCTCGGAGGGCTTGGCCCTCACTGCTACACGGCTTGCAAACACGCCGTGATCGGACTCACCAAATCGGTGGCATCGGAACTGGCCGCATCCGGAATTCGCGTCAACGCGATCTCACCCGGGAACACGGTTTCGGCCATGACCGCCGGAGTCGTCACCGGTGATCACACAGCCATCGACACCGTGACGCAGCACATCACAGCAGGTTCCTTGCTCGGAATTCCTGGGCTCCCGGTCGACATCGCGAATGCCGCCGTGTACCTCGCCAGCGAAGAATCTCGCTACGTGACCGGACACACGCTCGTGGTGGACGCCGGCCAGACGACGATCGGCGGCAACGGGCGCTTCCATCAACAACCAGCGACGCTCATTCGCGAGGCTGGGGTTCGCGAGCGGGCCTGACAGCCGAGTTCACCGTCGCGGATCGACGAGAACCTTCGTCTCGAGCGACTGACCGCTCGCCAGATCGGCCAACGCGGAATCGAGCCCGTCCAGGCCGACGGTGGCGGTGTGCATCGGTTCGGTACGAAACCGTCCGTCGGCGATCATGCTCATCGCCATGGCAAATTCGTCTCGGGTGTAAGCGAGGGCCGACGTGGCCGAGATCTCCTTCACGAGCCAACTCCCGACATCGATCGGCGCCTTTTCGTCGGGAAGTCCGACGAGACAGAGTGCGCCACCACGTCGGGCGAAATCGACTGCGCTCTGAACGGCGAACGAACGTCCGACGCATTCGTACACAATGTCGGCACCGAGGCCGTCGGTCAGAGTCTTGATCAATTGATCGGCTCCCTCGCCGGGCGCCACTGCGTGATGCGCGCCGAGTTCGAGAGCGAGATCACGGCGACGCTCGTTCGGCTCGACGACCACGACGACACCGGCGCCAGCAGCTCGCACCCACTGCATGGTCCCGAGCCCGATGGGACCGGCCCCCTGAACCACCGCGACATCACCACTGCGCAGGAGACTTCGACGTACAGCGTGAAAGGCGACAGTCGCCGGCTCGACTTGAGCCGCCTGTTCGTCGGAGAGACGTGGATCGGCCCTCACCACTCGATCCTTGGAGACGGCGATCCGCTCGGCGAATCCTCCATGCGGTGGTGCCAGCGGATCTCGTCCGAGAGCCGAGACGAAAGCGACCTGGCAGTGATCGCTTTGGCCGGCGCGGCACGCCGCACACCGTCCACAGATCGGAGCAATACTGACCACTACTCGATCTCCGACGTCGAGACCGCGAACCCCGTCCCCGCATTCGGACACGTGCCCCACCCACTCGTGACCGCAAATCGCCGGGTTGTACGGAGACCCACTCTGATACGCGTGCACGTCGGTTCCGCAGATCCCACAAAACGAGACGTCGACGACGACTCCACCTTCGGCCGCGCGTGGGTCGGGAAACTCGATCAACTCCAAAGTCTCTCGACCGGTGATCAATGCCGCTTGCATTCGCCCTCCCGTGTGTCCTCGGTTCCGAGCGTAGGCGACCGACGACGTAATGTCGGCTGTCACCACCGATGAAGGAGGACCCATGGCACTCATCGCCATCGAAGCAGCCATTCGTATCAACGACCCGAGCCGTCGAGACGCAGCCGTGGAGGCGTCGATCCCTTTTCAGAAGGGCACTCGAGACGACGAACCAGGGTGTCTCGTCTACTGCTTCGCGGCCGATCCGGTGGAACCTGACCTCATCCAGGTCTACGAGCTGTGGCAGGACGAGGCGACTCTGGCCGCTCACTTCGATCACCCCAACTACCACGGCATGCGCGAACTCCTCGGAACCTTCGGACTGAAGTCCGCCGAGAGTCGCAAGCACCGAATCGACGCGACTGCACCGGTCTACGGCCCCGACTTCAAGGCGCGAGCAACTTTCGACTGAACGTCAGGACGACGTCTGCTCCTTGGCCCACCGATAGTCAGCCTTTCCGGATGGACTCCGGTAGATCTCGGGAACGAACACGACTCGTCGTGGGGCCTTGTAGTCGGCGATCGACTTCTTCACGTGCGCGATCACCGCATCTTCGTCGAGAGTCGAGCCGTTCGTGCGGGAGACGACAAGACCCACGATCTCACCGAAGCGGTCGTCAGGCAGACCGACCGCCACGCAGTCGACTACTTCATCATGTGATCGCGCCGCCACCTCGACCTCTTCGGGATAGATCTTCTCTCCTCCAGAATTGATGCACACCGAGCCACGGCCGAGCAACTGAACGGTTCCGTCGGCGTCGATGATCGCGTAATCACCTGGGATCGAATAGCGGACTCCGTCGATCTCGCGGAACGTGCGGCTCGTCTTCTCGGGATCGCCGAAGTAACCATCGGGCATCGATCCGGCCGCCGCCAACACTCCTGATCGTCCCGACCCGAACGGGATCTTCTCCCAGGTGACGTCGTCGAACAACACAGTGTTCGGAGTCGCCATGAACTTCGCGGTGTCAACGGGATCCTGACCAGGCATCGTCATCGCCACGGCGAACGGCCCACCTTCGGAAGCCCCGATCATGTCGAGAACGACTGCATTGGGTGATCGCGCCATCAACGCACGTTTCGATTCGCTCGACAACGTCGCTCCTGTCGACACGATCCGCCCGAGTGACACCAAGTCGTACGCTCGACCTTCGTCCTCGACGCGTTCCATCTCGGCGATGATCGGTCGCGCAAAAGCATCACCCACGATCGAGATCTGGGACACTCGTTCCCTCTCGACCAACGTGAGCAATTCCGCCGGATCGAACCGTCGCCCAGAAAGCAAAACGACTGTTCCTCCAAGAACGAAGGTCGAGAAAGCAAGGAACATCGCCGTGCCATGCATGAGCGGTGGAGCAGTCATGTTCACTGGCCCTCGACCCGACTTCTGCAAGTCGACAGCCACCCGAGCGACTTCTTCTGGAGTTTCGGGAACGTCGAGCCCCAACGTCGCGTATCCCGTGAACGCGAGAGCACCGAAGAGACCTCGATGACTCCACACGACCCCCTTGGGAAGACCCGTCGTTCCTCCCGTATAGAGAAGCAGTGAATCGGCACCCGAACGTGCGATACGCGGCATCGGTTGGCTCTCGCTCATCGCACGCTCGTAGGCGACTGCACCGATAGCCGGAGTCTCGTCACCGACTTCGATCAGAACTTTCAGTTCGGGCATGTGCACCCGAACCTCGTCGACGACCTCCCGAAACGCTGCGTGATACACGAGGGCGGTCGATCCCGAGTCGGTCAGCACGTGAACGATTTCGGGCGCCTTGTACCGGTAATTCACGTTCACCGTGCTGGCACGAACCTTGAACGCGGCATACGCCGACTCGAGATACTCGGGGCAATTGAACATCAGCTGGGCGACCTTGGCATCGTGGCCGATCCCCGCTCGGTCGAGGTGATCGGCCAATCTCGATGCCCGATCGTCGAGAGACCGCCACGTCATGTGCTGTTCACCGATGACGACAGCGGTGTGGTCGGGCTGTGCGTCAGCCAATGCCTCCCACAACGTCGCCCAGTTCTCGTCGAGCACGTCAGCCCTCCGGAATACGAAATGGCGCCAGCTCGGAGAGATCCCGCCCATCGGCGACAAGACCGTGGGAGATCACGTCGTCGATGTGCCGATGGATAAGTCTCATACGCGCTTCTTGGTACGCGCCGAACGACACTCCCTGTTTGGCTCGCTTGGCCGTCATCTTGAGACCGAGCTGGACCTTGGGAAGGTTCTCCATGTCCTGTTCGAAGACGTCGGCGAGTCCACCCATCCCCTCGGCCTCCCGCCAGGACTGCTCGAGGCGAAGGCGCTGGATGGGCGCTGGAGCGGGCCGATCCTCACCGTCGGGAACCGGCATCATGCGGATGACGTCCATGAAACACGTGTCGGGGGTCGGGCCCGGTCTCCAGCGGTACACGAGCGACTGTCCGACCCCAGCCCACGGCGCGAATGCAGGGAACAAGTGGTACAGGTGAGCGTCGAGCATCTCGGAATCGGACACGGTCGACAAGTCCACCTTGAAGATCGGAGCCATCGCGGAGCGGAACACTTCGGCGACCACTTCGCGGGCGGTCTTGCCTTCGGGAACTTCGATCGCACCTTTGCTCGATCGAGCCGAGAAAGCCATGTAGGCGTCGGCGACCTGCTGTTCGGACAATGGCCCAAGGTGCGGACTTTGAATTCCGAATCCGTTGACGAATCGCGTCACGAAGGGCGACTCCTCCCAGATGGAGTACTCACTGTTCGCATCGCCCGCGAATTCGAGGATCTGCGGATGGGTTGCGATCACGTGGTAGCCCTCGGCGAAGGCCTCCATCACCACCTTCCAGTTCGCCGGCACTTCCTTGACGGCGTGAAATGCCTTGTAGCGGTTGGCCATGGCGAAATCTCGCCCGAAGTGTTCGACCATCTTCTTGGCGACCTCGTTGAACGGTGCCGCCTGCGGATCGAGATTCACGAAGACGAAGCCACACCATTCGGCCACCTGCGCCTCCGGGAGGCACGAATCGGGGTGCCCGAACACTTGGGGGAAATCCCATTCGGCGGGCAATTCCACGAGAACTCCGTCGAGATCCCATCGCCAACCGTGGAACGGACAACGGAACGACGCGACACGTCCGTCGTCGGTCCGAAGTTTGGTGCCACGGTGCAAGCACGAATTGTGAAACGCCTTGATAGCCCCTTCTCTCGTCCGTACGACCAGCAAGGACTGATCGGCGACGTCGTACACCACGTGGTCGCCCGGATCGCGCAGTTCGTCGACATGACAGGCCATCTGCCACGTCGACGTCCACATGTATTCGTTCTCGAGTGCGGCGAAGGAGTGGTCGGTGTATCGCGTCTTCGGAACGTCGACCAAGCCTTGGGGCACGTACGAGCTGTCGAGAAGTGATTTCGGCACCGTGCGCGTATCGGCCGCGAGCAGATCCTGGACACTCGGTCCCGCACTACGTGCTTCGCCGACCTGGCTGTCAATCGATGTCACGATCAGCCCCCAGTCGCCTTCTCGAACAGCTCTTTTGCGGTCTTGTAATCGGCTTTCCCGTTCGGCGCACGCGGCACAGTCTCCAGAATCACGAGTTCCTTGGGCACCTTGTAACTCGACAGACGCCCCTTGGTGTACGCGATCACTGCGTCGCCAGAAACGGACTCGACTCCATTGGCCAACGACGCGACCCCGACGACCCGTTGGCCATATTTCTCGTCGGTCACCCCGAACACCAAGCAGTCGGCGATGGATTCGTGAGTCTTGACCGCCTCTTCGACTTCCTCGGGGAACACCTTCTCGCCGGCGGTGTTGATGCAGTTCGATCCTCGTCCGAGCAGAGTGATCGTCCCATCAGCTTCCACGATCGCCATGTCGCCCGGGAAGCTGTATCGAACACCCTTGATCTCGCGGAACGTCCGAGCGGATTTCTCGGGGTCCTTGTAGTAGCCGAGGGGCACATTCGGACCGCTCACTGCCACGATGCCCGTCTGTCCGGATCCGGGGACCACTTCTTCGTCATCGGGACCGAACACCTTGGTGTTCGGCATGGCACCGAACTTTGCCGTCGTGTTGACGTTGTCCTTGGTGGCCACCGTCTGCGCCATTCCACCTTCGCTCGATCCGAGGATGTCCATCACCATCGCGCCCGGCATGTGTTCGAAGATTCCGGCTTTGACGTCGGCCGAGAACATCGCTCCGGTCGACACGATGGTGGTCACTGATGACGTGTCGTACGGAGTACCACTATCGGCCTTTTCGCGCAGTGCGTTCATCATCGGTCGGGCGAATGCATCGCCGACGATCACCAACGTGGCCACCCGGTGCCGTTCGATGGCACGGAACATCTCGTGAGCGTCGAACGATCGACCCTCGAGTAGCACGACCTTTCCAGCCATGAGGTGAGGAAGCAGCGCTCCGAGCCACACCCCCGTACCGTGCATGAGGGGACAGGCCGGAATGGCGACCGGTTGCCCCATCGCCTGGTGAACGACGGTCGCCGTTCCGACGACCTCATCGACCGATTCGAACGGGCCGCGGCCCATCGGTCCGGTGTAGAACCCGAGGAAGCCATCGGTGAACGGGCCGGTTTCGTACATCACCCCTTTGGGCATTCCGGTCGTCCCACCGGTGTACAGCATGTAGACGTCCGAAGGATCGCGTCTCTGCGAGGGTGCTTGTTCGTGCGCAGCGATCACGTCGGCCCATTGACGAGCACCTGGAACGTTGGCTGATGGTCCGTCGGGCACCTCGATCAACAACTTGAGTTTCGGCAGGCGATCCCGAACCCGTCCGATTCGATCACCGAGACTCGAGTGGAACACCACCGCCTCGCAGTCGGAATTGTCGAGCAAGTACCACAGTTCGTCGTCGAGATACCGGTAGTTCACATTGACCGGCGTGACACGGGATTTGAAAGCCGCGTACTGGGTCATCAGGTACTCCGGGCAGTTGTACATGAACATGCCCACCTTCGAATCGAGCCCCATCCCGACTGCGCTGTAGGCGCTGGCCAGGCGAGCCGACGTCGAATCGAATTCTCCCCAACTGACGTCTCGATCCCCGTAGGACACCGCCGTCTCCTGCGGAAACGCTGCCGAGTGACCCTCGAAGATGTCGGCGAAGTGCAGACCCACGAACTCCCCCCTTACTCTGTCGTCCCCCGACGACACGACCCGATCGTAGTCGGAGTCTGGACGGAAGTGATCATCCGGTCAATAATGATCTGATGACCGCCGTCGAACCACGTCCATCTCGATCACCGGGAATCACGTACCAAGAACTCCTCGACCGCGACTCACATCCGGTTCCTGACGTTCTGCGTTGGCAAGCACCACCAGCTTTCGGGTCGGCCGACGTCTCGATCGAGCGCTACGTGTCGCGCGAGTGGCACGAACGTGAACGTGAGCTTCTGTGGAAGAAGGTGTGGCAGTTCGCCTGTCGCCTCGAGCAGATTCCCGAAACTGGAGACCACGTTGTCTACGAGATCGCCGGGCTGTCGTACGTCGTGATTCGCCAAGCTGACGGGTCCGTGAAGGCGTTCCCCAACGCGTGCCTGCACCGCGGACGACAACTGAAAGACCACGACGGTCACGCCTCCGAATTGCGTTGCCCCTTCCACGGCTTCTGCTGGAAGATCGACGGACAACTCTCCGATGTTCCCGCCCAATGGGACTTCCCTCACGTCGAGGAGCGTCGCGACTCCGACTTCGCCCTTCCTGAGTGCAAGGTGGGTATCTGGGCCGGTTTCGTCTTCATCAATCCCGATTCTTCGTGCGCCTCATTCGAAGACTTCGTCGCCGGCCTCGACGAGCACTTTCACATCTGGGATCTCGAGAATCGTTACATCGAGGCTCACGTCACCAAGGTCATCGAAGCGAATTGGAAAGTTGCTCAAGAAGCCTTCTGCGAGGCGTATCACGTCAACGCCACGCATCCTCAGATCCTCTATTACCTCGGCGACACCAATTCACAGGTCGACGTCTGGGAGAACTTTTCGCGCGTCATCACGGCAGGGCTCACTCCGAGCCCTCATCTCTGGTACGCGGTCTCCGAAGAGGAGATGCTTCGGTCGATGCTGGACGTGAGAGTCGATCAAGCGAGCCCGCTGCCGATTCCTCCTGGAGGTTCAGCCCGAGAGATCGCCGCGGCATCGGCACGTGAACGGTGGCGACCGGTTGTTGGCGATCGGGTCGACCGCATGAGTGACGCCGAGATGATGGACAGTATCGACTACACAGTTTTTCCGAACTTCCACCCTTGGGGAGCGTTCAATCGCATCGTTTATCGATTCCGGCCCAATGGAGACGACCACCGATCGTCCGTCATGGAAGTGATGTTCCTGTCGCCATTCGACGGCGAGCGCCCGGCCAATGCCTCACGTCGAGATCTCGGAGTCGAGGAGTCGTGGACGACGGCCCCCGAGCTCGGCATGCTCGCCAAGGTTTTCGATCAAGACGTGTTCAACATGGCGAAAGTACAAAAAGGACTGGAGACCACCTCGAAGCCGGGTGTCACCCTCTCGAACTATCAAGAGGCGAAAGTTCGGTGGTTCCATCAGATTCTCGACCGCTGGATGGAGGACGCCCGCTGATGCTCGGAATCGTTCACCCGTTCACGAAGGCTCTCTACGAACAAGACGGCCACGGGCACATCAAGGTCACTCTCGACGGGCGTTGGGGCCTCTTCACCTCCGGCGGCCGTTACTTGGAAGGCGAGATTCGAGAATGCGACCCGCAGATGTGCGGCTGGGTCGGGGGCCCACAAGTCGTCAACCACCGCGTCAACCTCGAACCCGACGAATGATCGACGTCGGGGTCGTGACCGGCGGCCATCCGTTCGTGGCCGAAGCATTCTTCGAAATTTTCGCATCGTTCGACGACATCCAATGGCACGCTCTCGAGACTCCGGAGATCGGACACGACGTGTTGGTCTTCTACGACATGCCGGGGTTGACGTTCACCAGAGGTGAACCGCCTGTGCTGTTTCCCCATCCGCCCGATCAGGTGACCGAGACTTTCGACGCGCTGGCGAACGACGGAACTGGCCTCGTGTTCCTTCATCACGCCATCGCTTCGTGGCCAGCCGAGGAATGGTTCGCCGACATGGTGGGGGGACGATTTCACTACCAACCCGGAAAGTGGCGAACAGTCGAGTACCCCGACTCGGGATACCTCTTCGACGTGACCCACCGAGTCGAGGTGCTGGACGTCGATCACCCGGTGTGCGACGGACTCGGCACCTCGTTCTCGTTGACCGACGAGCTCTACTGCTTTCCCGTCGACGAGTCATCGGTTCATCCCCTCATGGCAACCGATTTTCCCGTCGACGATTGTTCACGCTTCTATTCGGCTGACTCGGCGATCAGAGGACGGCGAAACGACAACACCGGCTGGACTCATCCGACCGGAAGTCGTCTCGTGGCGTGGGCGAAAACCCACGGACGCGCTCCTCTGGTGTACCTGCAGTTCGGTGACGGGCCGGTCACCTACGCCGACCCCATGTTTCGACGTTGTCTCCACAATGCCATCACGTGGACGTCGTCGGACGAGGCTCGGAACTGGGTCAGGACCACGAATCCCAACGTATGAACTTCTCGGCCGGAACCCGCTTGGCCACCTTGAAGTCCGTCCCGACCGTGTAGGCCACTGGAAAGAGACCCGCCTGCGTGTAGTGATCGAACGGAATGCCCAATAGATCCGCGGCTTCCTTTTCGTGAGGAAGATGCAAGGTGGTCCACGCCGAACCCATCCCCCGCTCCCGCAGGGCGAGCATGAAGCTCCAGACGGCCGGCAACAGGGATCCCCATGAAGACGCCTGCCGGAAAGTCGGAGTATCGGTGTCGAGCCGACCGGCGATCAGCGGAATCAACAGCACTGGAACGCGGTCGAGAACATCGGCCAGATATTTCGCCGAGTCGAGAATCCTCTCGCCCTGATCATCACCCTTGGCGCGATTGGGATCGTTGATGTAGGGGTAGAAGTTGGCGCGATACATCTCGGCCAGAGCGGTCTTCTTCGCTTGGTCTTCGACGAAGAGCCATCGCCACCCTTGCATGTTCGAGCCAGTCGGCGCTTGATGGGCGACCTCGACGCACTCGACAAGAACGTCGCGTTCGACCGGACGGTCGAGATCGAGACGCTTACGCACCGACCGGGTGGTCGTCAACACTTCGTTGGCCGTCAATCCCAATTGCATGTGGTTCTCCTCATTCGCTCGCTTGGGCTCGCGACTTCATCCATTCGCTCGTCGCCTTCCCCATCTTGGTCCCGTCGTAACCGATTCTTTGCGTCGGAGCAACCTTCAGGATCACCCGGCGAGGCGAATCGAGAAAATCTCGGAATGCATCGGCACGTGGACCGGACCCGAGGATCGCTTCGGCGAGAGCCGGATAGAACCAGTCTTTGGTGGCCTGATCGTCGAGAACTTCGCACGTCCCTTTCCATGTGACGGTCATGTTCCGAGGAAGAGCCGTTCCGGTCGAGGTGACGACGATGCACACGCGCGGATCACGTCGAACCGCCGAGATACGTGCTCGCTGAGACGATGCCGTCAACCAGAAATGACCGTCTCTCCAGACGTAGGACATGATCACCCCGACCGGCCAGCCCTCCTTGTTCGACCAGATGAAGGTGCACTCGTTGTGACCGAGAAGGAGTTGCTCCTCGATGTCGTCGTCGAGTCCGAAGACCGTGACGTCCTCATAGTTCTCGGGGTGATCGCTCATGTCAGCGTGTCCTCTCGTGATGCCGGGGCGAATTGCCCCGTGTTGGCCGTGATTCCTCCGTCGACCGGGATCACGGCCCCGGTCACGAAACTCGCCGCTTCCGACACGAAGAATTCGACGACGGCTGCGACTTCGTCGGCGCGGCCCCATCGCTGCATCGGCACTGCTCGCGCCAGCGACTGGTGGACGGCCGGCACTGCCTTGATCCCGGCGGTCATACCTGTTTCGGTCGGGCCGGGACACACGGCGTTGACGGTGATCCCGTCGCGCGCGAGTTCGAGTGCGGCGGCACGAGCCAAGTTGATCGCTCCCGCCTTGGCCGAGTTGTAGGGCCACATCCCCGGATCGGCAGCGATCCCCGAGGTCGAGGCTGTGACCACGATTCGTCCGGCACCGCGTCTCCGCAACGCAGGAACGGTGGCCCTGATCCCGAGCAGCACAGCTCGGACGTTGACCTCCCACGTCCGATCGAAAACGTCGAGCGGAACCTCGAGCAGATCACCGCTCGCTGGAACACCGGCGTTCAAGACGACAGCGTCGAGACCGCCGAAGTCCGTTTCGGCGCATTCGACGGCCTCGCGATTCACGTCCTCTCGAGTCACGTCCCCGCGAACGATCCTGAGCGACGGCGTGACGTCGAGATCTCCCGGGTCGCGATCGACGACGACGACTGACCCTCCCGAGGCGACGAGGCGTTCCACGGTTGCTCGACCGATACCCGATCCTCCGCCGGTCACGATCGTCACTCTCGACACGGTCGAACCCTAGGCCATCGCGGGTGTCGATCGAACGGTCCACCGAATCGGCAGCGTCGTCAAACCGCGAAGAATGAACGGGAAGTTGACTTCGACGTCCCCAACCAATTCGACGGTTTCGAAGGTGGCCAACATGGCGCGTAGGGCGAATCTCGCCTCGTGGCGAGCAAGAGCATTGCCGATGCAATGGTGCACTCCCCATCCGAAGGCCAGATGTGGTCGACCACCTGACGCGAAGCGATCGAGCACGATGTCGTCGGGTCGATCCCAAACACGGGGGTCACGATTGGCGGCCGCGAACAACATCTGAACCTTGGATCCGGCGTCGATCTCGACGTCGGCAAGGGCGCAGGGGTTCTCGTTGGTACGAAAGAGACCCTGCACCGGGGAGTCGAAGCGCAAGAACTCTTCCACTGCCGAATCGATCAGGGTCGGATCGGCCCTCAGCTCGTCCACGAGACGTGGATTCATGATCAAGCGATACAGCATGAGTGAAATGAGGCTGGCCGTGGTCTCGTGTCCGGCCACCAGAATCTGCTGGCTGAGGCGTCGCACCTCACCATGGGACAGTTCGCCGGCGACGTGGGCCTTCGTCATGACCGAGACGAGATCATCGGGCGGCTCACCACCCTCGCTCAGTATCCGACGCCGATCCTCCACCAGTCGATCGACGATGCGATAGATACCGACGTTCGCTCGCTCGACGAGTTCGAGATCACCCCCTCCGAGACCGTTGACGATGTCGTCGGACCACTCCCCGAACTTGTCTCGGTCCTCAGGCTCGACTCCCAGCAACTCGGCGATCACTTCGGCCGGAAAAGGAAACGAGAAAAGTCGTACGAAGTCTCCTTCTCCGTCTCGAGAGAACGCCTTCGTCCAGAGTCTGATCCCGATCTCGTCGATCCGTTCGGACAGTGACGCGATTGCGGCGGGACGGAAGCCGTCCTGAAGAACTCGTCGCTGACGGCGATGATCGGGGTCGTCCGCCGAACCGAGCACTCCCCCGACCTGCTCGAAGACACCAGGGCCCCGCCCGTTTCGCCATTGTTCGGGATCGAGGAGTGCCGCCAACACGTCGGCGTGGCGCGAAACCACGAAGAACGGGGGTTCGAAATTCTCTTCGCGATGGACCGGACAGAACTCGAGAAGGTGACGATGCCCGTCCGATGGCTCGAGATCGTTGGCTCGCTCCAGATGTGAGTAGGCCATCGAGATGCGGTCAGTAAGGGAGGGTGCCGCCGTCGACGGGGAAGAGACAGCCCGTCATGTTCTTGGCTGCGTCACTCGCCATCAGAACTGCTACGGCGGCGACCTCCTCGACCTTGTTGGGTCGCTTGATCGACGACTCCGAACAGAAGAGATCGATCAATGCCTCGTACGAGCCGACTCCCATCGCCTGGGCCGAGGCGGGGCCGGTCTCTCGCACGATGTCGGTTTCGATGATCCCGGGAAGAATCGCATTCACCGTGATCCCGAGGGTTCCGACCTCGTGCGCTGCCGACTTCACGAGGCCGTTGACGGCATGCTTCGTCGCCACGTACCCGGGGAGCCCCGGCTTGCCCAATTTTCCTTCGACCGAAGAAGTCACGATGATCCGACCCGACTGCCGGGGGATCATGTGCTGAAGTGCACGCCTCATTCCCCAAAAGACGTGATTGAGATTCCAATCGACCTCGAGTTCCCATTCCTCATCGGTCATTTGGAAGACGGGAGCCGTGGCCTGAACGCCACCCGAGTTCAGACAGCAAATGTCGAGTCGACCGAACTTTTCGATCGTGAAATCGACCAGCCCCTCCACCACGTCCTGCTTCGACGAGTCGCCAGGGAAAAAGGCTGCCCGGTCACCCGCCCCCATCTCTTGTAGGCAGGCCGCTCCCTTTGCGGGATCACGGCCGTTCACGACCACCATCGCTCCCTCGCTGAGGAACGCGTCGGCCATTGCCCGTCCGATACTGCGCGTTCCTCCGGTGATGCAGGCGACTTTTCCGTCCAACTTGCCCATGTCTGTCCTCTCTTTCGAAACTCGCCTCGACCACGCGCGCCCGTCAGTAGGGCGACGTTCCTCCGTCGATCGAGATCAATGAACCAGTGATTCCCGCTCCGGCATCGGAAGCGAGCAAAACGGCGACGTTCGCCACGTCCTCCACTTCGTTGATCCGTTTGATCGCCGAATCGGCTGCGAACTGAGCCAACAACTCGTCGTAGGTCAACCCCATGGCAGCCGCCGCACCGGCACCGCCCTCTTTCACGATGTCCGTCTCGATCACTCCGGGACACAGTGCATTCACCGTGATTCCGAGGGGGCCAACTTCCTTGGCCGCCGACTTCGTCAGACCGTTGACCGCGTGCTTGGCGACGACGTACGACGACAGACCCGGTTTGCCGACCTTTCCTTCGACCGACGAGATATTGATGATGCGACCTGACTGTTGGGGAATCATGTAGGAAAAGGCGCGTCGCATGCACCAGAACGAATGCCACAGGTTCCACCGAAGCGCGTCTTCGAGGGGCTCGTCGGGTAGTTCGGCGATCGGAGCGAAGTCGGCCGCTCCACCGGCGTTGGCGACGAGAATGTCGATGCGACCGAAGTGCGACACCGTCCCGTCGACCACTGCCTCGCACACCTCGCGAGTCTTCACGTCGCCGGCGATGAAGTGAACTCGATCACCGGCGCCGAGCTCTTTCATGGTGCGATCGGCTTTGGCCGGATCACGACCATTCACCACCACACGCGCGCCCTCGTCGAGAAAGGCCCGCGCGATGCCGAGGCCTATTCCTCGCGTCCCACCCGTGACACACGCGACCCGACCGTCGAGAACTCCCATGACGCCCCCTTTTTTTGCCAACGTTCGACCCCCCGAACGTCCTCCTCACCCTAGTTGGCGCGAAGCCGGGTCGAAGCAGTCAGCGCGTCACGTGAGGCACGAACGAGATTCCTCCGGACATCAACGCTTTGGCGGCATCGACCCCTCGACGATGGGCCCGTAAGTCGTCCGACATGGCATCGGACAGGCCGACCAAGAGGATCGCGATCAGCGACAACACCGGCCCTCGAGCCGAGGGCGGCACCTCCCCTTCGGAGACTGCCTGATCGACCATGTCACGAAAGAAGACATCGATGGTCCGACTTGCCCCCGGGAGGGCGCGTCCGATTTCGTCGTGCCGCCGTTCGTCGATGCGGAACGCAGCGAGGAACTGTGCCAGCGAAGGATCTTCCGAATTCATCCGGTGGGATTCGTCGAGGACGGCGCCCAGTCGTTCGACCAGCGAACTGCAACCAGTGCACGCAGTGCGGAACCTCGCCTCGACGCTGATCTCCGTTCTCAGGAGGACCGCCACGTACAGATCCGCTTTCGACGGGAAGTAGTGGTACA
>Ga0136656_1000035_pt1 | contig 35431 bp, 34 predicted proteins | sample CPBDNA_9_FD_94862 | JGI IMG/M metagenome (GOLD analysis project Ga0136656, IMG submission 94862) | Freshwater to marine salinity gradient microbial communities from Chesapeake Bay, USA - CPBay_Sum_15_0.8_DNA (version 2) | ecosystem: Environmental > Aquatic > Marine > Coastal | place: USA...
GCGAATCGACGGGCATGACGTCAGGGATCTGCGCGGCGATTCGTTGAGACGTTCGATCGGCGTCGTGTCGCAGGACCCGCACCTCTTCCACGAGAGCATCGAGTCGAATCTGCTGTATGCACGCCCTGACGCAACAGTCGAGGAGTTGCAGTTGGCCTGCGAACGGGCCCGTATTTTCGACACGATCGATGCCCTGCCCGATGGTCTTCGTACCGTGGTCGGAGAGCGGGGTTATCGCCTGTCGGGTGGTGAGAAGCAGCGTCTCGCGATCGCTCGATTGCTGTTGAAGGATCCGGCCGTGATGATCCTCGACGAGGCGACGAGCCACCTCGACAACGAGAACGAAGCTCTGGTTCAGGCGGCGCTCGACGAGGCGATGCGCGGACGCACCGCCGTCGTCATCGCCCACCGACTGTCGACGATTCGTGACGCCGATCGCATCGTGGTGATCGACGAGGGGCGTGTGGTCGAGACCGGATCACACGACGAGTTGTTGGCCGCCGACGGCGTGTACGCCCGTCAAGTACGCGCCGGGTCCTCGTCGCTGTGGGCCGCCGACCCGACCTGATCGACCAGATGCACGAGGATTAGCGAGGTGCTGGTTGGGCTCCGCGGACGAGACGACCGGGTAGATCGCCGGTGTGCTGCCCACCCGAGAAGGTGATCACACCACGCTTGATGGTGTGTTCGTAACCGGTTGCGGTCTGCATCAGGCGACGACCTCCGGCCGGAAGGTCGTGCACGATTCGTGGCGGGAGGGCCGACAGGGCGGCCATGTCGATCACGTTGAGGTCGGCGAGATATCCGGGAGCCACCACACCTCGATCGAGCCAGCCGACATGACTCGCCGTTCGTTGCGTGAGGTGATGCACCATCAACTCGACGGGCAGGCGACCGTCGTCGTGTCGGTCCCGAGTCCACAGGGCGAGTGCTGTCGTCGACATGCTGCCGTCGCATATGGCGCCGCAATGCGCACCGGCATCGGAGAGTCCGAGCACGGCGTTCTTGCGGAGCAACATTTCGCGCACGTCGTCGAGGTTTCCATGCGAGAAGTTGAAGAGCGGCTTGTAGAGCAGCTTGTTGCCGTCGTCCTCGCACAGCAGATCGATGAGGAACTCGACCACTGGTCGTCCTACGGCTGCAGCACGCGCAGCGATCGAGTCCGACGACTTCGGCTCGTAGTTCACCGGATTCTCCATCGGGAAGATCTTGTGAAAACTGCCGAAGATGTCGAGGGCGAGACCATCGAGTTTGGTGACCGCCTCGGCGTGTTCGGCGACGAGTCGAGTTCGCCGTTCTGGCTCCTGCAATGCCCGAACGATCTCGGGGAGCGGCCGGAACATGATCTCTTGGAAGCTGGGGCAGATCATGAGCGGATGAGCGGTGGCGGTGAGTCCTTGCAGGATGCCGATGGGACGAACCGCGACTTGTGTCTTGAGCGGTGCGCCGCGACCCACCTCGGTGTCGACCCACGCGCCCATCTCGCGCCAGCGATCGGGCAGTTCCTCGGGTTGCTGGACCGTCATGCTCAGCGGACGACCAGTGGTCGAGGCCAGTGCTGCCATGAGCGCCATCTCGTCGACAGCGAAGTCTGAATCGGGGGAGAGATATGCATCGGAGATCAACTGCACGACACCACGGCCGGTATCACCCATGGCCTGCACGAGTGCCAACAACTCGTCGGCCGACGAGAAGCGAGTACCGAGAGGGGCACCGTCCTTCGTGCGATGCACATAAGTGCGGCTGGTGGTGAAGCCGAGGGCTCCGGCCAGAATTCCGTCGCGAACGGCGTCGGCCATCGTGACGAGTTCGGACGCCGTGGGAGCCTCGTTCGGATCGGCGCCCCGTTCGCCCATCACGTAGGCGCGCAGCGGTGCGTGCGCCACCTGTGTGGCCACGTCGATTGCGTACTGACGACGATCGAGCGCATCGAGGTACTGCGGGAACGTCTCCCAGTCCCAGGAAAGTCCTTCGGCGAGTGCCGTTCCGGGAATGTCTTCGACACCTTCCAACATGTTGATGAGATAGTCGTGTTGTTCCTGGGTGGGAATCGCCGGAGCGAATCCGACCCCGCAGTTACCCATCACGATCGAGGTGACACCGTGGATCGACGACGGGGCCAGGATCGGGTCCCAGGTGGCCTGACCGTCGAAGTGGGTGTGGATGTCGACGAAACCTGGTGTCACCATCAGACCGTCGGCATCGATTTCTCGGGTCCCGGAGCCATCGACGTGCGAGGCCACGTCGGTGATGCGGTCACCGCTGACGGCCACGTCGGCCCGGTACCCCGGGGCGCCCGTCCCGTCGACCACCACTGCGTTGCGTATGACCAGGTCGTGCTCGCTCATGTCGCCATTCTGACCGATTTCTGGTCTGACGCATTTCTGGAGGGTGATTTTGACCTGGGAGGTGAAGAACCCGCACCAGAATCCCAGTGACTTGAGTCATGATGACTGAAGTGTTGGGGAGGGGAGGTTGGTTTGATCTGAGGAGGGGGCTAACTTGACACAGGCCGACGCAGGTTTCGACTTCCCCCCGAGAAACCTGCGTCGGACCAGTCTCTCCGGCGGGTCTCCCCCGGTTCACACGAAAGAGGTAGCCACCATGGCCAAGGCAGTCGGTATCGATCTCGGAACCACCAACTCGGTCGTCTCGGTCCTGGAGGCCGGCGATCCAGTGGTCGTTCCCAACTCCGAAGGCGCCCGCACCACCCCGTCAGTGGTCGCCTTTTCGAAGGCCGGTGAAGTTCTCGTCGGTGAGGTGGCCAAACGACAGGCCATCACCAACCCCGATCGCACCTTCCGCTCGGTGAAGCGCCACATCGGCACGAATTGGACGAGCGACGACATCGACGGCAAGAAGTACACACCGCAGGAGATCAGCGCTCGCACTCTCATGAAGTTGAAGCGCGATGCCGAGGCCTACCTCGGTGACACCGTCACCCAGGCCGTGATCACCGTGCCGGCGTATTTCGACGACGCGCAACGAACCGCCACCAAAGAAGCCGGCCAGATCGCCGGACTCGAAGTGCTCCGCATCATCAACGAACCCACGGCTGCCGCACTCGCCTACGGACTCGACAAGGGCAGCGAGGACGAAACGGTTCTCGTGTTCGACCTCGGCGGTGGAACCTTCGACGTGTCGGTTCTCGAGATCGGTGACGGCGTGTTCGAAGTGAAGAGCACCCACGGTGACACCAGCCTCGGCGGTGACGACTGGGACCAGCGCGTGATCGATTGGCTCGTGTCGCAGTTCAAGTCGGCGCACGGTGTCGACCTCTCGGCTGATCGCATGGCGATGCAGCGTCTGAAGGAAGCGGCCGAGAAGGCCAAGATCGAACTCAGTCAGGTGCAGCAGACACAGATCAACCTGCCGTTCATCACTGCCACTCCCGATGGTCCGCTTCACCTCGACGAGTCGCTGTCGCGATCGAAGTTCCAAGAGATGACCGCTGATCTGATCGAACGTTGTCGCATTCCCTTCGAACAGGCGATCAAGGACGCTGGCCTCACCAAGGGTCAGATCAACCACGTGATCATGGTGGGTGGTTCCACTCGAATGCCGGCCGTTCAGGATCTCGTCTTGTCGCTCACCGGTAAGGAGCCGAACAAGACGGTCAACCCCGACGAAGTGGTGGCGGTCGGTGCGGCCATCCAGGCCGGTGTGTTGAAGGGTGACGTGAAGGACGTTCTCCTTCTCGACGTCACCCCGCTGTCACTCGGTATCGAGACCAAGGGTGGCGTGATGACGAAGCTCATCGAACGCAACACCACCATTCCCACCAAGCGCACCGAAGTGTTCACGACTGCCGAAGACATGCAGCCGTCGGTCGAGATCCATGTCTTGCAGGGTGAGCGCGAGATGGCGATGTACAACAAGACACTCGGCAAGTTCCAGCTGGTCGATCTTCCGCCGGCACCGCGCGGTGTTCCGCAGATCGAAGTCACCTTCGACATCGATGCCAACGGCATCGTGCATGTGAGCGCCAAGGATCGAGCCACTTCGAAGGAGCAGTCGATGACCATCAGCGGTCAGTCGACGTTGTCGAAGGACGACATCGATCGCATGGTGAAAGATGCCGAGGCTCATGCCGAGGACGACCGCCAGCGCCGCGAAGAGGCCGAGGTGCGCAACAACGCCGACTCGCTCGTCTACCAGACCGAGAAGATCTTGCGTGAGCAAGGTGACAAGGTCTCGGCCGACGAGAAATCCGCTGTCGAAACTCCGCTTGCCGATCTCAAGAAGGCGCTCGAAGGCAACGACAACGCGAGCATCAAGGCGGCGACCGAGGCTCTCATGTCGGCCAGTCAGGCCTTCAGTCAGAAGCTCTACGAGTCGGCGGCCCGTGACGAGAACGCAGCCGGTACGTCGGCATCGGGTGCTGGTTCGTCGAACGATGACGAGATCGTCGACGCCGAGATCGTCGACGCCGACAAGTGAGCTGATCGATGGACGCCGACATGGTCGAGACCGACGAGAGCGCCCCCGAGTCCGAGGGCGTCGACTCGGCGACCGAAGTGGCCGAGGCCGCCGAAGTCGTGGAACATGACATCGATTCGCTTCTTGCCGAACGGGATTCGTTCCGCGACATAGCGCAGCGATTGCAGGCCGATTTCGAGAACTATCGCAAACGGGTCACCGCTCAGACCGCCGACGAAGTGGAGCGGGCGACTGGCCGATTGGCCGAAGCCTTGCTCCCGCTCCTCGACGCGTGCGAGGCGGCCTTCGTCGCTCATCCGGTCGAAATCGAGCCGCTCTTCAACCTGCTTCTCGGCGAATTGAAGAAAGTTGGCCTCGAGGGTATGGACATCGCCGGATCGGCATTCGATCCGAATCTTGCCGAAGCAGTCATGCGCGAAGACGGCGATGGTGACGGCGATGGCAACGCGGTCGTGGTCGACGTGATGCGTTCGGGTTACGTGTGGAAAGGAAAGGTGTTGCGTCCAGCCCTCGTCAAGGTTCGGGGCTGAACGACTCGACGTCGGATATCGACGTCGCTGCCGCGGAAAGGAGGGTGAATCATGACGGCACAACGTGAGTGGTACGAAAAGGACTACTACGCCGTCCTCGGCGTGCCCTCCGACGCCTCGGCCAAGGACATCACCAAGGCCTACCGAAAACTGGCACGTGAGAATCACCCCGACGCGAAGCCGGGTGACGCGGCCGCCGAAGAACGCTTCAAGGAAGTCTCGGCGGCGTACGACGTCCTGTCCGACGAAGGTAAACGTCGCGAATACGACGAGGTACGTCGTATGGGCCCCATGGGCGGCACGGGGAACATGCGGTTCACGGTCGGGGGTGACGGTGGATCCTTCGAAGATCTCTTCCGCATGTTCTCCGGTGGCCGGGGTCGAGGCGGTGCGAGTTCCGGTGTCGGTCCGCGCCGCGGCGCCGATCTCGAGTCGCAGTTGATGCTCGACTTCTCCGATGCTGCTCTTGGTGTCACCACCACGGTTCATCTCACGAGTGACGATCGTTGTCAGACGTGCGGAGGATCGGGCGCCCGACCGGGATCCAAGATCGAGACGTGCGGTCAGTGCGGTGGTCGGGGCCAGGTCGACGACAATCAAGGGTTCTTCTCGTTCTCGACACCGTGCTCGTCGTGTGGCGGTCGCGGGAATGTGATCAAGGATCCGTGCGGCGTGTGTCGCGGTTCGGGTGTCGAAAAGCGCGCTCGCGAAGTCAAGGTTCGTGTTCCGGCCGGTGTGGCGAACGGACAGCGCATTCGACTGCCTGGCAAGGGCGCACCGGGCCGAAACGGTGGACCGTCGGGAGATCTGTTCATCGTGTGCCACGTGGGTTCGCATCCGATCTTCGGGCGTGACGGCGACAATCTCACGGTGAGCGTGCCGATCACGTTTTCCGAAGCAGTTCTCGGGGCGGACGTCGACGTTCCACTTCTGACTGGTGGCACCGTCACAGTGCGAGTGAAGTCGGGGACGCAGAGCGGTGCTCGCTATCGGGTGAAAGGTCGCGGGATCGAGACGGCACGTCGAATCGGGGACCTCATCGTGACCGTCGACGTGGTGGTGCCCACTGATCCGTCCCCCGAAGAGAAAGAGATCGTCGAAAAACTCTCGTCGGTTGCTTCGACCGACGTTCGTCAGCACCTGTACCGGGATGGGAGGTGACCGAACGTGTCCGAACATGACCGAGCCGTCTACGTAATTTCCGTGGCCGCCGACCTGGCCGGAATGCATCCGCAGACGTTGCGCATCTACGAGCGTCGCGGACTTCTGCAGCCCGCGCGTACGCGTGGTGGTGATCGCCGGTACAGCGATGCCGACATCGCTCGCCTTCGTCGAATCGCCGAACTGACTGCCGAGGGAATGAACGTCGAAGGCATCCGCCGAGTGATGGCGCTCGAAGCCGAAGTCCGACGTTTGCGCGACGAAGTGGATCGGTTACGTCTGCTGGCGGCACAGGCCATCTCGGCAGCCGAACCCCGGAATAGTTCGGGAGGTCTCGTTCCGCTTCGTCAGTCGGTGACGGTGTTCGGCCAGGTGCCTCCGGTCCTGAAGCGACGGGGTGACTCGTGAGCACCGATGTCCGTCGAGTTTCTCCCGACTACCAGCCGTACGTGGCCGGCGCGTTCCGCTGGAGGCTCGCGCTACGTCCTCTCGATCTCACCGACTGGATCCAGATCGGCGACGACTACGACCACGAGATGGACGCCAAGAATCGCGTTCTTCGAGATCACCATTCGACGGTGTTTGCCGCGATACCGGGTGTCGAGCCCGAGAGCGCCGAAGTCCTGACCACTCTGGTCGACCATCTCGTGACGCAGTTCCCGAGTTGGTTTCGACGCGACGAATGCACCGTGACCAATCTCCATCGCGGTGAGACGTTCGCGATGACTCCCGACGAAGACGGTCGTTGGAGCGAGCATCCGTTGTCGGTCGCTGGTCGTCTCGTTCAGGAAGATCTTGCGCTTCTCGTGGAGCGTGACGATCGATCGATCTTCGGTGGTGGTTCGGTGTGCTTTCCGAATCGGTGGGACCTCTCGTCGAAGCTCGGTGCGAGCATGGCCGAGGTACACGCACCGGTGGCCCGTCTCAACGAGCAGCTCGAGGGACCGATCGACGACTTCTTCCGCCGGCTCACTCCCGACAAACCGTTCTGGCGTCTTGGTTGGGGTGTTCTCGACACCGACGATCCGTATCAGCCGGTCGACGGAACCGCAGCCGAATCACCGGAGATCCCGGCGGTCGGCGATCCGGATACCGGTGATCGCTTGTTTCTTCGAGTCGAACGCGAAACTCTGAGGCGATTCCCGATCACCGGTGCCGTGCTCTTCACGATTCGCACTTACATCAGACCGCTGTCTCATCTGGTCGCACGGCCCGACGATGCAGCACGTCTGGCCGATGCCTTGGTCGCCATGCCCGACGACGTCGCCGACTACAAGCGAATTGTCGAGCTGTCGGATTCGGCTCGTCATTGGCTGACGTCCATCACGTCGTCACACGTTCTCGGGGGATCGAGTGGTGTGTCCGAGACGACACGCCGAAAGGAGATTCCGTCATGAGCATGAATCCCAACAAGTGGACCCACAAGACGCAAGAGGCGGTAGCGGCCGCTGTCGATCAGGCGAAGTCCCTGTCGAACCCCGAACTCACCCCCGATCACGTCATGGCTGCCGTTCTGCGGCTCGACGGCACGATCGTTCCGGCCGTGTTGGCGAAGCTCGGCATCGCGCCGCTCATGATTCGCAACAAGGCCGACGAAGCGGTGACGAAACTGCCGAAGGCATACGGCGGAGACGAGCCGCGGATGAACCGCGAATTGAACAACGTCTTCGAGAACGCCGAGAAGCACCGCAAGGATTTCAAAGACGAGTTCTTGTCGGTCGAGCATCTCCTCCTCGCCATGAACTCGCGTCTCGACGTTCCGAGTGAGGAGCTATTACAAGCGCTGCGTGAAGTACGCGGAAGTCACCGGGTCACCAGTCAGAACCCGGAAGATCAGTTCCAGGCACTCGAGAAGTACGGGCAAGATCTGACCAAACGGGCGCGCGACGGAAAGATCGATCCGGTGATCGGCCGTGACGACGAGATCCGACGGGTCATCCAGGTGCTGAGTCGTCGAACCAAGAACAACCCGGTCCTCATCGGCGAACCTGGTGTGGGCAAGACCGCGATCGTCGAGGGCCTTGCCCGACGAATCGCCGACGGAGACGTTCCCGAGGGTCTGAAGAACAAGCGACTCATCTCCCTCGACATCGCCAGTCTTCTCGCTGGCGCGAAGTACCGCGGTGAATTCGAAGAGCGCCTGAAGGCCGTGTTGAAAGAGATCACCGATTCGGCCGGTGAGGTCATCACCTTCGTCGACGAATTGCACACCATCGTGGGTGCAGGTGGCGCGGAGGGCGCCATGGACGCTGGCAACATGATCAAGCCGATGCTCGCTCGCGGCGAACTCCGCATGATCGGCGCGACCACGCTCGACGAGTACCGCAAATACGTCGAGAAGGATCCGGCTCTCGAGCGGCGATTCCAGCAGGTGTACGTGGGTGAGCCGAGCGTCGAGGACACCATCGCCATCTTGCGTGGTCTGAAAGAGCGTTACGAGGTTCACCACGGCGTTCGAATCCAGGACTCCGCACTCGTGAGCGCTGCGGTGTTGTCGAATCGTTATCTCACCAGTCGATTCTTGCCCGACAAGGCCATCGACCTCGTCGACGAAGCGGCGTCGAAGTTGCGCATCGAGATCGATTCTCTACCCACCGAGATCGACGTGGTCGAACGTCGCATCCTGCAACTCGAGATCGAGAAGGTCGCTCTCGAGAAAGAGACCGACACTGCGTCGAAGGAGCGATTGATCGCCTTGGAAGGCGAACTCATCCTCTTACGGAGTGAGTCCTCCGACATGCGCGAGCACTGGGAGAAGGAGAAGGAGGCCATCGCCGCCATCCGGAACCTGAAAGAGGAGCTCGAGCAGATGAGGTCGGCCGTCGAACGTGAAACCGACCTCAACAAAGTGGCCGAGATCCAATACGGCCGAATCCCCGATCTCGAACGTCGGATCACCGAGGTCACCGCGCATCTCGACGAACTCCAGACGGGCAATCGCATGCTGAAAGAAGAGGTGGATGCCGAGGACATCGCCGAGGTGGTGAGCAAGTGGACCGGAGTTCCGGTCACTCGTCTCATGGAGGGCGAGATGTCGAAACTCGTTCACCTCGAAGATCTTCTGCACCAGCGAGTCGTCGGTCAGCACGATGCAGTCGTAGCGGTGTCGAACGCCATTCGACGGAGCCGAGCCGGATTGTCCGATCCGAATCGTCCGATCGGATCGTTCCTCTTTCTCGGTCCGACCGGAGTGGGAAAGACCGAGTTGGCGCGGGCGGTGGCCGAATTTCTCTTCGACGACGAACGGGCCATGGTTCGTATCGACATGGGCGAGTACATGGAGAAGCACTCTGTGTCGCGCCTCGTCGGGGCGCCTCCGGGCTACGTGGGATACGACGAGGGCGGTCAACTCACCGAGGCCGTCCGGCGTCGTCCCTACAGCGTGGTGCTGCTCGACGAGATCGAGAAGGCACATCCCGACGTGTTCAACATCTTGCTGCAGGTCTTGGACGACGGTCGACTGACCGACGGACAAGGTCGAACGGTCGACTTCACCAACGTCGTGATCGTGATGACGTCGAACCTTCGGGGCGAACCGATCGAGTTCTTCAAGCCCGAATTCGTCAATCGCATCGACGAGATCATCCGTTTCGTGCCGCTCACCGAAGACGATCTCGCTCGGATCGTCGAGATCCAGGTCGCAAAGTTGAAAGAGCGACTCGCTACTCGACGGATCACCCTGGAGGTGACCCCCGAGGCCCTTCGTCAGCTCTCGGCCGAGGGTTACGATCCGGCCTTCGGTGCTCGGCCCTTGAAGCGTGTGATCCAGCGCGTCATCGGCGACAATGCATCGCTGCTGATCCTGGAAGGCAAGGTGAGCGAGGATGGAACCATCAAGGTCGACGTCCAAGACGGGGACATCGTTCTACTCTCCTGAGTCCGAGGTGAGGCAGGTAGCATCACCTCACGTTCCCCTCGGATAGGAGCGTCACATGCCGGTCACCGTCGTCGTCGGAGCCCAATGGGGTGACGAGGGCAAAGCCAAGGTCATCGACCTCCTCGCACGAGATCATTCGGTGGTCGCCCGCTACCAAGGGGGACACAACGCCGGACACACGGTCGTCGTCGGGCAGGAGAAGTACGCCCTGCAGCTGATTCCGTCCGGGGTGTTGTACCCCGACGTCACGCCGGTCATCGGCAACGGAGTCGTCGTCGATCTCGTCACGCTGTTCGACGAAATCGACCGGCTCGAGGCACGAGGAGTGTCGTGTTCTCGTCTCAAGGTGTCGAGCCAGTCGCATCTGATCTTTCCGTGGCATCAAGCGCTCGACGCGCTCGCCGAAGATCAGCGTGGAGAGGGTCGCATCGGAACCACCTTGAAGGGGATCGGTCCCGCTTATGCCGACAAGGCCAACCGCAATGGCATTCGCGCCGGAGAAGTTCTCGATCCCGTCGCTTTCGCCGAATCGATCCGACGTCAGGCGCTGGCGCACAACCACACCTTGGCGGCGGCGGGGGTTCCCACCGTCGATGTCGACGCCGTCGTCGATCGATACACCGTTCTCGGACGCCGCCTGGCCCCGTACGTTGCGAACACCATCGATTTCTTGCACGACGCGGTCGCAGCGGGTGAACACGTGCTACTCGAAGGTGCGCAAGCGACATTCCTCGATCTCGATCACGGAACGTATCCGTACGTCACGTCGTCGAATCCGACTGCCGGCGGCGCGAGCGCGGGTTCCGGCCTCGGACCGCGCCTTCTCGACCGGATCGTCGGCATCACGAAGGCGTACACGACTCGCGTGGGTGCTGGTCCGTTCCCGACCGAGTTGCACGGCGAACTCGGTGATCGACTCGTCGACATCGGCCAGGAATTCGGAACCGTGACCGGTCGACGTCGACGTCCGGGGTGGATCGACTGCGTCATGCTTCGTCATGCTGTTCGGGTGAATTCACTCACCGAACTCGCCCTGACCAAACTCGATGTCCTCGACACCTTCGACGAGGTGAAGATCTGCACTGGCTATCGCATCGACGGCGACGAGTACCAGGGTTATCCCGATCGCATCGATCTGCTCGATCGGGTCGAGCCCGTCTACGAGACGATCGAGGGTTGGACGACCAGCCTTGCCGAGTGCCGTCGTCCCGACGAGTTGCCCCTCGCCGCGCGACGATTCGTCGAGACGGTGGAACGTGAGGTCGGAGTACCGGTTCGCATCATCGGTGTAGGTGCCGAACGCGACGCAGTGGTCGAGTGGGACTCGGGGCTGGTGGCACCGTGATCCCGCGCTATTCGCTTCCCGAGATGGAAATCGTGTTCGCCGACGAGACCCGGTTCGGCCGTTGGCTCGAGATCGAACTTCTGGCCACCGAAGCTCAGGCGACGCTCGGTGTGGTGCCGGCTGACGACGCAGCGGTCTGCCGTTCGGCCAAGCCCGTCGTCGATGCGTCGTTCATCGAACGAGTTCTCGAACGCGAGCGTGTGACCGATCACGACGTCGCTGCGTTCGTCGACGTGGTTCAAGAATCGATCGGCGCGCCAGCTGGTTCGTGGATTCACTATGGCCTCACCTCCAGCGACGTCGTCGACACCGCGTGGTGCTGGGCCCTGCGTGATGCCGCCGATCTGTTGATCGATGCTGCACGTCAGCTTCACCACGTTCTGGTCGCGATGGCCCGACATCACCGTGAGACCGTGATGATCGGGCGCACGCATGGTGTTCATGCCGAACCCACGACGTTCGGGGTGAAGGTCGCGCTGTGGGCGTTGCAAGTGGGTCGCGACATCGAACGCCTCGAATCGGCTCGCCGTGCCGTGGCGGTGTGCAAGCTCTCGGGGGCGGTCGGTACGTACTCGAACATCGATCCCGAGGTCGAACGTTCGGTGGGTGAAGCCCTCGGTCTGGTGCCGGTTCCGGCGACCCAGGTGATCGCGCGGGATCGTCACGCCGAATACGTGTGGGCGTGTGCATCGGTTGGCGCGACGTGCGAGATGATCGCCACCGAACTCCGACATCTGCAGCGAACCGAGGTTCGCGAAGTCGAAGAAGGATTCAAGGCTGGCCAGAAAGGCTCGTCGGCCATGCCCCACAAACGCAATCCGATCTCGGCCGAAACCATCAGCGGATTGTCACGTGTGCTTCGCGGCAACTTGCAGGCCGCGCTCCAGGACGTCGCCTTGTGGCACGAGCGCGACATCTCGCACAGTTCTGTCGAGCGCGTGATCTTGCCGGATTCCTCGCTGCTCGCGCACTATGTGCTCCACCGCCTGCGACGCCTTCTCGAGGGATTGCAGGTGTTTCCCGAGCGGATGCGCGCCAATCTCCATTCGTCTCACGGTCTGGTGTTCAGCCAGCCGGTTCTTCTCGCTCTCGTTCAGTCAGGCCTCTCGCGTGACGAGGCGTATCGAATCGTCCAGGATTCTGCGGCGACGGCTTGGGCCCACGGTGTCGATTTCCGGACCACACTCGAATCCGATGTGCGCACGGCGGCAGTTCCGGCGACGGTGCTCGACGAGGCGTTCGACCTTCGTCGATCGCTCACTCACGTCGATCGGATCTTTGAACAACTGGAGGATTGATTCGGAATGACTGCGAGCGATCTTCCGCCTCTCGACGCGGCACGAGACGCACTTCGTCGCCACGTCCTCGAACATTCTTTGAAGGTCGGTGACTTCACTTTGAAGTCGGGTGCGAAAAGTTCGTGGTTTCTCGACACCAAGCAGACCGCCTGTCGGCCCGATGGCATCGTGCTCGTTGCCGACGTGGCGTTGTCGCTGATTCCTACCGAAGCGACGGCGATCGGGGGACTCACTATGGGTGCCGACCCGGTTGCTTTCGGAGTCGCTGCGGTTGGCGCGACCCGAGGACGATCGCTGCGAAGTTTCAGCGTGCGCAAGGAAGCCAAGGATCACGGAGTGACCGGTCGTCTCGCCGGTGCATTGCAACCGGGAGATCGCGTCGTCGTCACCGAGGACACAGTCACGCGAGGTACCAGTCTCATGGAGGCCGTCGACGTCGTCGAGGCGTTCGGCGCGTCGGTTGAGCTGATCACAGTCATCGTCGATCGAGGGGGAACCTGCGCGGCCATGGCGGCCGACCGCGGCATTCCGTACGCGCCGATGCTCACTGCACCCGATCTCGGCTTCCCTTTCGGCTCCTGACCGGTTCCCCTGCGGTGTTCTGGTGAAGAGCACTTCGGATGCGGGACTTTGGTCCTGACGACGCGATGACGGGCGTCGCTTGGAAGCGGGCTGAACGGTGGCCACGATGGTCGCATGAGCACAGCCATTCGCGACCTCCGTGCCGGTGACAGCGACACGCGACCGATCCTTGCCGGGTACGACGGATCGACGAATGCCGAGACAGCAGTCTTCTGGGCCGCCGATGTTGCCGAAGCAACAGGCCGTCCGCTTCGACTGCTCACCAGTTACTCGTTGCCGGCCATGGTCGGCATCGGCATGAGTGCTGGCTACGCGCTTCCGGCCCTCAGTTCGCAAGAAGTGAACGAGATCGATCTGCGTCACAAGGCGATGATGAGCGAACTCACACTGCGTGTGAAGAGTGAATTCCCCGATCTGGCCACCGAGACGTTCATCGACCAAGGCGCGCCGGCTGCAGCCCTGTTACGTGCTGCCGAGGACTCGGCCGCCATCGTCATCGGAACTCGCGGTGTCGGCGCCGCCCAAGGACTCATCATGGGTTCGGTCAGTTACGCGGTGGCCCACCGGGCGAAGTGTCCGGTCGTGCTGGTTCCCGAGACCAGTAATCGTGCGATCGACGGCAAGGTCGTGGTTGGTATCGATGGTTCGTCTCGTTCCACACAAGCTGCGGCATGGGCGCTGTCGCTCGCTTCGTGTCTGCACCGACCACTCGACGTGGTGACGGCGTGGCACTATCCGTATCAAGCCATGATTCCCGAGGCTGGAATGATGATGGGGCCGGGAGTGGAAGAACTCCGACTCGCCCTGTTGCGCGACGCCAAGCAATTGGTCGAACGAGAGAAGCATCGACTCGAAGGTCCGCATGGAACACACATCGAGGTGGACGCAGTCGAAGGTTCGGCCGCCGACGTACTGACCGAAGCAGCCGGACCACAGGACATCATCGTCGTGGCCTCGAAGAGCCACAGCCTCCTCGCCTCGGTTCTTCTCGGATCGACGTCCACCGCGGTCGCGCATCGAAGCCGCGGTCCGGTCGTCATCGTCCACGCCAACTGATCTCGGCTGTGAGTCGCGCCCCTAGCCTGACCCCGTGACCATCGCCCAACTTTTCGATCTCGAACCCCACGGTCCCGACACCTACGTGGGTGCCGGTCGTCAGTACCCGTGGGGTGGGTTGTACGGAGGTCACATCGTCGCCCAGGCGTTGCGTGCAGCGGCGTCGTCGGTCGACGGGACGATGGAACCGCATTCGATGCGTTCCTACTTCATTCGTCGTGGTGATCCGTCCGAGCCCGTTCGTTACGAAGTCGATCGCATTCGCGACGGCAAGAGTTTTTGCACGCGTCGTGTCGTGGCCCGCCAGACGGTTGGCGCGATCCTGAATCTCGAGGCGTCGTTCCAGGCTTCCGAAGAGAGCCCCGACGTACAGACGATTCGCTTCCCGACGGGAGTTCCTTCACCCGACAGCGTCGAGAACTCGTCGTGGTCGGAGGTTTTCGATCGCCGCGCCATCGAGCCGTCGCTCATGCCCGACGACGGACGTGAAGGTGCCGGTCGCAGTATGGGCTGGTTCCGGATCACCGAAGCCCTCGGCGACCCACAGGATCCGGTCCATCAACTCGTGCATCGATGTGCGTTCACGTATCTGAGCGACGATCTTCCGTCGGAGTCAGTCGATCGAGCCCATCCCGTTCGTGCGAACGACCCCGACCCGCACGGCAACTATTACGGTGCCAGCCTCGATCACACCGTGTGGTTCCACCGAACGATGCGCGCCGACGAGTGGCACCTTCACGACTTCACGTGTCATTCACTGTCCAACAGCCGAGGGCTGTCGATCGGTCACGTGTTCAGCATGGACGGAACTCATGTGGCCACCGTTGCGCAGGAGTTCTTGTTGCGCGAGGCCCGGCAACGACGCTCGGCGTCGTGATGTCGTGACCGCTGGTGGTCGAGACCGGCGTCGATCCGGTGACCCCACGCTTTTCAGGCGTGTGCTCTGCCAACTGAGCTACTCGACCGAGTGCATTCGGCGAACCGAATGACTGGCGGTCCCGACGGGACTCGAACCCGCGACCTCCGGCTTGACAGGCCGGCGTGAACTCCAACTTCACCACGAGACCAGAACTGGACTTCAGAACTGATTGGCACCCCCAACGGGATTCGAACCCGTGCCGCCACCTTGAAAGGGTGGTGTCCTAGGCCACTAGACGATGGGGGCCAGGTGTTGATTCTGCTGAGAGCCTGGCCACTCTACCGGCGGGCCTGACCAGCACCACCTGGCGGGCATCGAGGATCACCCCCCGGTCATGAGGGCCTCGACCACACCGTCGAGCATCCACGACAAGAAGTGGTAGAGCGCCACTTCGGGGACGTCGTGGTCGGGCTCGTCGTCCTCGTCGGTGATACCGAGAAGGGTGCCGAGGACCAGTCGGACCGAGTTGAGGCTGGTGGCGAGGGCTTCGAGTCCGGCCGCGTCGAAGACGACCCGGTTCTTCGATGTCTCAGAGGCGGCGAGAGTGGTCTCGACCGTGTCGATGGCAGTCGCTCGACTGGTGACCAATTCGTCATGCATGAGGCGTCGGTACTCGGATTCACTGCCGTCGTCGTCGGTGTACGCGGGTGGGAAGAGTCGGGCGAGTTTCGGGTCGTCGGGAGACGCGCCGGTCACTAGTTGTCGGACTTCGCCGATCAGGCGCCTGAGGAGGTGGACCTCGTCAACGTCGAGGTCGAGAACGAAGCCGTCGCTCGTACGTCGAACGGCGCGTCGTCGACGGCCGATCACGAACCGCTCCCGTCGTCGTTGCGGCCACCGTCTTTTTGCATGGTCGCCCACAAACCGTGTTCGTGTAAGTGGAAGACGTCCATTTCGGCCTTTTCGCGCGTTCCCGAACTCACGACCGCCTTGCCTTTGTAGTGAACGTCGAGCATCAGTTCCGTGGCTTTTTGCAGGCTGTAGCCGAAGAGCTTTTGCAACACGAAGGTGACATAGCTCATGAGGTTGATCGGGTCGTTCCAGACCAGAACCACCCAGGGAGAATCCGGTGCCACATCGGTGGACTCGTCGACCGCGGGTCGCTCGATCGTTGCCGGTGCCGTGGCGACGGGAGTCACGCACTCGAGCTTCACATTGCCATTGTCGTGGTTGGTGGGGTGTTTCACACCCCCGTACGATCGAAGCGATGTCCGCAGCTTCTCGTCCGCTCGTGCCCTCGCGCCTGACCCCTGGCGGTGTGTCGGCCCACGGACCGCGTCGGGCTCCTCGTTCGGTGGTCGGCGGGTACATCGCTCTCACCAAACCGCGCATCATCGAACTGCTTCTGATCACCACCGTGCCCACGATGGTGTTGGCCGAGAAGGGTTGGCCCTCCTGGGGCCTGGTTCTCGTGACGTTGGCGGGTGGCACCTTGGCGGCCGGTGGGGCCAATGCCATCAACATGGTGGTCGACCGCGATATCGACCGACTCATGGAACGGACGAAAACGCGGCCTTTGGTCACCGGGCTGATCTCTCCGAAACAGGCGATGATCTTTGCGTTGTCCCTGGAAGTAGCGGCTTTTGCCGTGTTGTGGGCTGGGGCCAACCTCTTGTCAGCGGCCCTCGCCTTGTCGGCCACCCTCTTTTACGTCTTCGTCTACACCCTGTGGTTGAAGCGCACGAGCCGTCAGAACATCGTCATCGGCGGTGCGGCCGGAGCCGTGCCCGTACTGGTGGGCTGGGCGGCGGTTCAGAACAGCCTGTCCTGGGAGCCATTTCTCCTGTTCATCGCCATTTTCTTGTGGACTCCACCGCATTTTTGGGCCCTGGCCATTCGCCACGCCGACGACTACCGGGCGGCCTCGGTGCCGATGCTGCCGAGTGTGGCCACCATCGACGAGACGGTGCGCCACATGGTCGGCTACACGATTGTGCTGGCGGCCACCACCATCGCCCTCGGACCGGTGGCCAGTCTCGGACCGATTTACCTGGTCACGGCTATAGCGATGAATCTGCTCTTCATCGTCGGAGCGGTTCAGCTCGGCCGGAAGCCCACCCCGTCGCAGTCCATGCGCCTCTTCACCTTCTCGATCACGTACGTGACAATTCTGTTCGTGGCGATGGCGATCGACGTGTTCGTCGAACACGGCGTCTGAAATCGGTCCGAGCCACATTTTCCGGCGAGATGTGACACCCGTTCGTGTGCCTTTGTGAATGGTCGGGATTTAGGCCTGAGCAGGGAGAAGTAGGTAATGTCGGAGTCGGATTTCGTCCGAACCAACCAGACCCCTCGGGGGGCCACGGCTGCCCCGTCGCGTGTGAAGCGAGCCCAGTGGAATGACCTCTATCCAAACGCAGTCGGTGCCCGAGTCGGCCTCCACTTCCTCAGTGGCGAACTGGTTCACCTCGGCTGATCACAAAGTCGTCGGTCGACTCTTCATCGGGTCGGGATTCGTCGGTTTCCTCGGGGGACTCGTTCTCGCCGTGTTGGTCGCCTTCGAGCGCATCGATGCCGAGGGATACCAATTGCTCGACAAGGGAGCAGGGTCGCAGGTCCTGGCGGCGGCGCGACTGTTGCTCACCTACGGCGGTGTCGTGCCGATGGTGATCGGTCTCGTCATTGCCGTCGTGCCTCTACAGCTCGGTTCGCGATCGCTCGCCTTCTCACGAACAGCGGCATCGGGCTTTTGGATGTGGCTCACCGGTCTCGGTCTGGCGATCGCGTCGATCATCGGCAACGGCGGCCCAGGCGGCGGTGAAGCCGAAATGGTCGATCTCTATCTGGCGAGCACCGTCGTCATGTATCTCGGGCTCGGAATGGTCGCGCTGTCGGTGGCGGTCACCGCTCTCACGTCTCGCGCTCCGGGCATGGGCCTGTTGAGGGCGCCGATGTTCTCGTGGGCGTCGCTCGTCGGAGCCGTCACCTTGTTGATGGCACTTCCGGCGCTGATCGGAACCACGATCTACCTCTACGTCGATCATCGATACGCACGGGCCGGCTTCGGCGGCAACTACGGCATCGGCGATTGGGTCGGCTGGTCGCTGTCACAGCCGTTCACGTACGTCCTCGCCATTCCGGTTCTCGGTTTCGTTCTCGACATGGTGCCAGTGATGGGTCGCACCCGGCTCGCGCAACGAACAGCTGGCAACGTGGCGGTTGGTGTGGTCGGTGTCGCGGTGATCACTGCTGTCGTTCACTCGACGGTCACCCTTCCATGGGAAGGCGACGGATTCTTCAGCGGCATCGGCGACAAGATCGCCGACTTGTTGCCCTTCGCTCTGCTGAATCTGGTGCCGCTGCTCGGCCTACTCGGCGTCCTTGCGACTGCACTGCTCACTCTCAAGTCCGCCAAGCCGCGTGTGGCGGCGCCACTTGCTTTCGGTGTGCTCGGACTTCTCATGATCTTGCTCGGTGCCGCTTCGCACGTCCTCTACGCGATCGAAGACGCAGGACTCCGAGGAACCATCTACGAAGCCGGCTCGTACGTGGCGGTTACCTTCGGTACCGCCATGCTCGCTTTTGGCGCCGTGTGCTACTGGGGACCGAAGTTGTGGGGGCGCACGATCTCCGACAAGGCCGCCATTCCGCTAGCGCTGCTCGCTTTCCTCGGAACCGTCCTTGGCTCGATCCCGTACATGATCGCCGGTTTTGCCGATCAGCCTGCTGGCGCTCTCGACGAGTTCGTGTACGGCGGGCCGCAGGAGTTCTGGAATCTGCTCACCACCGCTGGATTCGTCCTCACACTGCTGAGCGCTCTGGCCTTCGTCGCACTCGCCGCTCGCAGTTTCACCGAGGGTGATGCCGCAGGTGACGATCCGTGGGACGGCACCACTCTCGAGTGGGCGACGTCGTCACCGCCTCCGGCCGACAACTTCTCCGACGTGATCGTCGTCGGTTCCGATCATCCGCTCGCAGACATGAAGAACAACTCAGGGAAGGTCGGCTGATGCACGCGCTACCCCCCGCTCCGCAACCGGCACCTCGTCGGCAACTGTTCGTCGGCACGGGCCTCGCCTCGGCCGCCGGCGTCATGCTCATCGGAGGCATGCTCGCTGTCTGGTCGCAGTTGCGGGCCGACGCTCCCACGCGCTTCTCCGAACGACGAGGTGCGATCAAGGACTGGATGCCAGCTGACATCGTGGTGCCCGAAGTGGCCGCCAACATGATGCTCATCGCATTCTGCGTGGTGTGCGTGATGGCTCAGTGGGCCGTGTATTCGGCCAAGCGTGACGATCGCCAGCACGCCGGCATGGCTCTCGGCATGACGATGCTCATGGGACTTGCCGCCCTCAATGCCCAGATCTTCATCTGGACGCAGATGGGTGTCGGTGTTCGTGACGGTGCCTTTCATTCGATGTTCTATGCACTCACGGGAACCATGGCGTTCCTCGTGATCGCCGGACTCGTGTACACCGCTGTTGCTGCGTTCCGCTTCCTCGGTCGCGGCAACTCCGATGTGTCGATCGTTTCGGCCACCGCTCTTTATTGGTACTTCATCACCGCCGCATTCACTGCGGTCTGGTTCGTCGTCTACGTGCAGAAGTGAGGAAGCGGACGTGATCACCACCAGCTCCAAACTCTTCTACGGCCTCGGTGCGGGTTCGCTCGTCGGCGCCGTTCTCTGGATGATCTCGGGCAACAGCGCCCTTGGCACGGTAGCCCTCTTCTTCTTGGCCACGGCCCTGTTGTTCGCCGGTGCCATTGCGTCGTTCGTTCGTGATGGTCACGTGCTCTCGACCGACACGGCGGCTCATGCGACGGCCGCTGCGACCAACGGTTCGCCGCGGGCGAGCCTGTGGCCGCTCGGCACGGCGATCTCGGTCGGTGTGCTGGTGGTCGGACTCATCTCGTCGCCCGGCATCTTCAAGGTCGGCGTGGCGCTCACTCTCGCCATGCTCGGCGAGTGGATGATCCAGAACTGGTCCGAGCGTGGCTCGGCCGACTCGGCCTACAACACCAAGATCCGCGACTACCTCGTGCATCCGCTCGAGTTGCCGGTAGCCGGTGCTCTGCTACTGGCCGTCATCGTTCTCTCGTTCTCGCGTCTCATGCTCGCCCTCGACAAGTCGGCTGGTGTGGCCGTGTTCGGTGTGGCAGCGGCCCTCGTTCTCGCTGTGGGGACCCTGATCGCCTTCCGTCGCAACGTGAGTCGTCGCATCGTCGGTGCCATGTCGGCGGTCGTGCTCGTGGCCCTCGCCAGTGCTGGTGTGGCCACCGCACTCGATGGTGAGCGTGACCAGTTGACCGAAGCCGCAGCCGAAGATCACTTCGCTCATCGTGGCTGTACGGAAGAGAAGGAATACTCCGACAAGAAGGCATCTCGGTCAGTCGGCGCCAAGAGCAACATTCTCGCCACCGTCATTCTTCGTGACGGCCAACTGGTCGCCGAAGTTGCTGGTTACGAAGGTTTGCAGTCCGAGGTGTACATCCAGCGGACCAACCCCTCGACCATTCTTTTCATCAATGAAACCGACGAAGCACGGCGGATGGTGGTGTCGTACGGCAAGGTCGTCGAAGATCTGGGCGAAGGCGTCGAACGGGAGATCGCTCTCGAATCATGTACGAGCAAGGTCGAAAAGGGTGGCCAGCAGTCCGTCACCGTGAGGATTCCTCAACCGTCCTTCGCAAGTGACGAGCCCTTCTCCATCACCGTCCCCGGCGTGGAGTCGGCTCGACTGACCGTGGTGGTGCCGTGATGAATCCGAACGACGGCATGAACGACAACCTGAACGACAACCAACGTCATGGAGACTCCGTGAAGAAGACCCCTCGTCGACGTCTGTGGGCCCTCGCCGCCACCGGTGCCGGGCTCCTCGCCCTCGCTGGTTGCGCGAAGGACGCCCCTCAGGACACGTGGCAGCCGGCCGGTCCGAACGCTGAACAGATCGACAATCTTCAGCAGCCGGTGTTCCTGGTCGCTGGCATCGTCGGCGTCATCGTGTTTCTCGCCGTCGGTTGGGCGGTGTTCCGCTATCGCGATCGCGGGCAGGGCATCCCCGAGCAGACGCACGGCAAGCCAGTCCTCGAAATCACCCTCACCGTCATTCCGGTGCTCATCCTCATCGGTGTGGCCATCCCGACCGCCAGCACCATCTTCGATCTGGCCAAGACCGACGACACCGAGATGATCGTCAATGTCACCGGCCAGCAGTGGTGGTGGGAGTACGACTATCCGGCCAACGGTGACAACGCCGATCGCTATGGGATCGACGCACCGATCGTCACCTCGGGTCAACTCGTGATCCCCGAGGACACCAAGGTGCTCTTGCGAGTCACCAGCCGTGACGTGATCCACTCGTACTGGATTCCGAAGTTGAACGGCAAGAAGGACAGCGTTCCCGGTCGAGTCCATCCGTTGCGTATCGAGGGAAGCCAGCCGGGAATCTACGCCGGGCAATGCACCGAGTTCTGCGGCCTGTCGCACGCATACATGCGCATGGAAACGGTGGTGCTGTCCCGTCCCGACTTCGACGCCTGGGTCGCCAACCAGTTGTCGTCCTACACACCGCCGGCCGCAGGCACTCTCGCGGCCGCAGGCGAATCGGTGTTCATCTCGCAGTGCGCCCGCTGTCACCAGGTCAATGGACTGGCCAACGCCGACGGATCTCTCATCGTGTCGGCCCCCGAGCAGTACGTGGTGTCGGGAGCTGCGCCCAACCTCACGCATCTGATGACTCGCAACACCTTTGCCGGTGCATCGTGGGACCTTCTCAATTCGTCCTGTCGCGACGACGTGTGGAACGCCACTCCCGAAGAGTTCGGAGCCAGGTATCTCGCCGGCGTGTCGGAGCCTTGTCTCAATCAGAAGGATCTACGCGAGTGGCTCCGCAACGCTCCGGAGAAGAAGCCCATGTACGCCGATCCGACCAAGTTGCAGGAGACCGACGGCAAGTACCGCGGCATGCCGGCACTCGGACTCACCGAAGATCAGATCGACGCCCTCGTCGCCTACCTACTCGAACTGAAGTAACAGGAGAACACTGAGATGGCCATCATCGAACGTCCCTCCGCCGATGTCGCAGTCGCCGGCGCACCAACTGTGGTGAAGCCGAGTGAAGCGCTCGGTGTCTTCAAGCGCCCAGCCGCCACGTCGTCGTGGAAGGACTGGCTCGTCACCGTCGATCACAAGAAGCTCGGCATCATGTACGGGGTAGCCGCATTCTTCTTCTTCATCGTGGGTGGTCTCGAGGCGGTTCTGATCCGCCTGCAGCTCATGGGTCCTGAGGGCAAGGTTCTCAGTGCCGATCAGTACAACCAGATGTTCACCATGCACGCCACCACCATGGTGTTCCTCTTCGTGATGCCGATGGCGGCGGCGTTCGCCAACTATTTCGTACCTCTACAGATCGGCGCCCGCGACGTGGCGTTCCCGCGCATCAACGCCTTCGGCTTCTGGTGCTTCCTCTTCGGTGGAATCTTCCTCAATACGTCGTGGTTCCTCGGCGGAGCGGCCGACGGTGGTTGGTTCATGTACGCGCCCAACTCGAGCACGCTCTTCTCGCCGACTCACGGAATCGATTTCTGGGTGCTCGGCCTTCAGATCACCGGTATCGCATCCCTGACCGGTTCGATCAACTTGATCGTCACCATCCTCAACATGCGGGCTCCTGGAATGAAGCTCATGCGCATGCCGATCTTCACGTGGATGGTTCTGGTCGTTCAGTTCCTCTTGTTGTTCGCCATCCCGGTCATCACGGTGGCTCTGTTCTTGTTGTCGTTCCAGCGCACCTTCGACGCCACGTTCTTCGATGTAGCCGCCGGTGCCGACCCGCTGCTCTGGCAGCACCTCTTCTGGATCTTCGGACACCCCGAGGTGTACATCCTCATCCTGCCGTCATTCGGCATCGTGTCGGAGATCATCCCGGTCTTCTCGAAGAAGCCGCTGTTCGGCTACCCGATCGTCGCCCTCTCGGGCGCGGCCATCGGTTTCGTGGGTTGGGGTGTGTGGGCTCACCACATGTTCTCGTCAGGTCTCGGACCGGTGTCGGTGGCCGTGTTCTCACTTTCGACAATGGCTATCGCCGTGCCGACAGGTGTGAAGATCGTGAACTGGGTCATGACCATGTGGGGTGGCAAGCTCACCTTCGCCACGCCGATGCTCTTCGCCATCGGTCTCGTCGTGCAGTTCACCATTGGTGGTCTCTCGGGTGTCACACACTCGGTCGCTCCGAGCGATACGCAGCAGACCGACACGTATTACATCGTCGCCCACTTCCACTACGTGCTCTTCGGTGGGGCAATTTTCGGACTCTTCGCTGGCTTCTACTACTGGTGGCCGAAGATCTTCCGCAGGCAGCTGAACGAGAAGCTCGGTAAATGGAATTTCTGGCTCATGGTCGTGGGCATGAACATGACGTTCGGTCCCATGCACATCCTTGGTCTGCAGGGTCAGCCGCGTCGTATGCAGGTCTGGACCGAAGCTCGTGCGGGTGAGGGTTTCTTCAACCTCGGCTTCTGGAACTTCATCGCCTCCACGGGCTCGCTGATCCTGTCGCTCGGCATTCTCTTCTTCATCATCAACGTGGTGTACACGCACAAGTCGAAGAAGGTCGCCATCGCACCGCTCGATCCGTGGGACGCCCGTTCTCTCGAGTGGATGACCTCCAACCCGCCGGTCGAGCACAACTTCGATTCGATTCCGAACGTCGACCATCTCGACGAGTTCTTCCATCGCAAGTACGAACAGGATGCGAACACGCACGAGATCAAGCAGGTGGCGACCGCCGAAGAAGTTCTGGCCGACATGAACGCCCACCCCGACGAGCACATCCACATGCCGTCGCGTTCCTACTGGCCGATTCTTGTTGCGCTTGCGCTTCCGATCATCTGTTACGGACTCATCTACAACCGTCTGCTCATGGCGGTCGGTGCCGCATTCCTGCTGCTCACCATGTTCGGTTGGGCCATGGAACCGGCCACGGCGCCCGACGACGATTTCGATCCACCGGCACCCGGAGAGGGTGGCGGCACCACGAAGGAGTTGGCACCCCTTGGCTGACACCGCAGTCGCACACGGCGCCGATCACGGCGCCCATCACACCACCACTGGCCTGTCGAACAACAAACTCGGCATGTGGATCTTCCTCGGATCCGAGTGCTTGCTGTTCGGTGGACTCATCTCGACCTACATGCTCTACAAGGGTCGTGTCGGAGAGGGTCCGCAGCCCGATCAGATCTACGACATCCCGTTCACCTCGGTGAGCTCGTTCGTGTTGCTCATGAGTTCGCTCACGATGGTGCTCGCCGTGTCGGCGGCCAACCGACAGGACGATCGCAACACCAATCTGTGGCTCACTGTGACGGCCATTCTGGGCGCCACATTCGTGGGTGGTCAGGTGTACGAATTCACGGCCTTCTATCGAGAGGGATTGGGATTCACCACGAGCCTGTTCGGTTCGAGCTTCTACACACTGACCGGATTCCACGGTGTGCACGTGACCGTCGGAATCATCATGTTGATGGCGCTCGTTGGGATGGTGCGGCGCAACCGTATTCCGGGCAGTAAGGCCGAAACGGTCGAAATGATCGGCCTGTACTGGCACTTCGTCGACATCGTCTGGATCGTCATCTTCACCCTCGTCTACCTCATCCCGTCCTGACCGGCCGCCACCAAGGATTGACCATGAGCACAGCCACCGAACACGCAACGCACGAATCCACCGAACACGGTGAGAATCACGGTGCATCCGACAAGCAGTACGTCGTCATCGCTCTCGTCCTCGCCGTTCTGACGGCGATCGAGGTCTCGACGTACTACGTCGATTTCGGGCCTTTGTTCATGCCCACGCTCTTCGTCCTCATGATCGTGAAGTTCGTGATCGTTGTCTCGTATTTCATGCACTTGAAGTTCGACAACAAGCTCTTCAGCTATCTCTTCTATTCGGGCCTGATCCTCGCCGTCTCCGTCTACGCCGGAGCTTTGGCCACCTTCAAGTTCTTCTTGCAGAAGGGCTGAGCCCCCGTGTCCTTGCTGGCCGTCGATCCGTGGCGCTTCCAGCAGCACGTCGAAGTCTGGCTGTTGGTCGCGTTCCTCACCGTCTCGTACGTGTACATGGTGAAGGTGATCGGTCCGCGGGCCGTCGGTCCGGGTGGAACGGTGGTGACTCGCAGCCAAAAGACGGCTTTCGTCGCCGGCATTCTCATTCTCTGGCTGGCCAGCGACTGGCCCATTCATGACATCTCCGAGGAGTACCTCTACTCGGTGCACATGTTCCAGCACATGGCGCTCACCTATTTCATGCCGCCCCTGGTGGTGTTGGCCACGCCTGAGTGGTTCGTGCGGATCCTGATCGGCGACAAAGGCCTGTACCGCTTCGTGAAGTTCATGGCCCACCCGGTGCGGGCCGCCTTCGTGTTCAACGTTGCCGTCATGGTGAGCCACGTGCCCGGTGTGGTGAACGCGTCGGTGTCGAATGGCCCACTGCATTACGCAGTTCACGTTCTCCTGGTGACCACGGCCATCGTCATGTGGCTTCCGGTCTGCGGACCGTTCCCCGAGTTCCATATTTCGCCGATGGGCAAGATGATCTATCTCTTCATGAACAGCGTCGTAGCCACCGTTCCGGCCGGTTGGCTCACCTTCGCCGAAGGCGTTGTGTACAAGCACTACAACATTCCGTGGCGAGTGTGGGGCATCTCGGTCACCGACGATCAACAGATCGCCGGTGCGATCATGAAGTTGGGTGGAGCAGTGTTCTTGTGGACGATCATCGGGGTGCTCTTCGTACAGAAATTCGCCAAGACCTTCCGTGCCGAGAACGAATCGGCCTACGTTCGCGAACCCCTTACGACGGCTGACGTCGAGAAGGCATTCGCCGAGACAGCTCCGGCACGCGAGCCGGATCGGGACTGACTCGAGTCATTCCCAGCGGAACGTGAGTGCAGCGACCACCGGAGCTGCCGCTGCCCACGAACCGAGCACGATCCACGATGTCGACGACTGGGTGGACGCGCCCACCAGTGCCTCGCGCATGACGTCGGCCAGTGCACCCGACGGCAGGTAGGGGCTGATGTCGGCCAGCGGACCTGGGAGTTCGTCGAAGGGGATCACCATGCCTCCGAGAAGCAGGAGAACGATGTACAGACCGTTTTGAGCGGCCAGGTTGATCTCGGCGCGCAGACGGCCGGCGATGAAGAGTCCGAGGCCACCGAAGGCGGAGGTCCCGAGGGCGACGGCACCGATGGCGAGACCCCACGACGCCCGGCCGGTCTTCCAGTCGAGGGCGATGGCAACGGGAACGAGAACGGCCAACTGCACGATCTCGACCACGAGCACGGTGAGGATCTTGGCGACCAGCCATCGGGGCCGACCGAGGGGAGTGGGACCGAGACGTTTCAGCACCTGATACCCACGCTCGAATCCGGTGGCGATTCCGAGGCTCACCATTGCCGTGCTCATGACGGCGAGTGCGATCACGCCCGGGGTGAGGAAATCCATGTGGTCGTCGAGTGAACTCGGCAACACGTCGGTGATCCCGAAGAACACGAGGACGAGGACCGGGATGAGGATCGTGAGCAGCAGTTGCTCACCGTTACGGGACAAGATGCGCAATTCGGCTCCGAGTTGGGCGCGCAACGGGCCGCTCATGGCCGGTCCCCGGTCAATTTCTTGAACACGTCTTCGAGGCTGGCGACGCCGGCCCGCAACTCGATGACGTCGATGCCGTGTTCGCTCAACCACACGGCGAGAGCGGCCACCAGTCCTTGGGGAGCATCCTCGATCGTGTAGTGGCCCGGCTCGACCTCGACGAGCCAGTCTCCGATGTTCGAGGGCATGTCACCCAACACGAGCGGGCGAACCGTGCGCAATCGAACGGCCTGTCGAGCTCGCCGAACGTCGTCGAGGGTCCCTTCCACGAGGACCTTGCCCTTGTCGAAGATCACGACTCGGTCGGCGATCCGCTCGGCTTCGTCGAGTTCGTGAGTGGCGAGGATCACCCCGCACCCGCGTTCGGTGAGCGAGGTGATGATCGAGCGAATCGTGTCACGTCCGTTGACGTCGACACCGCTGGTCGGTTCGTCGAGGAAGACCACCTCGGGTGCACCGACGAGAGCCATGGCGAGCGAAAGTCGTTGCTTCTCTCCTCCCGACAGCCGTCGCCACGGCGTGCGAGCCCGATCGGTCAGCCCCACGAGGTCGAGAAGCTCGCGGGGACCTGCCGAATCGGAGACACGATGAATTCCGCAGTATTGGCGCAGGACGTCGAGTGGTCGAGCCGATGGATACACCCCGCCTTCTTGGAGCATGAGACCAACGCGTCGAGCGAGGGCACGTCGGTCGCGACGTGAACCGGCGGGATCGAGTCCGAGCACCCGTACCTCGCCCGAGTTTCGAGTGCGGAGTCCTTCACACACCTCGATGGTGCTCGTCTTGCCGGCTCCGTTCGGACCGAGAACGGCGGTCACCTGGCCGGCACGAGCCGTGAACGAGACTCCGTCGACGGCGGTCAACGATCGCCCGCCTCGTCCGTAGCGAACGGTCAGATCATGGACTTCGACCACGTTGTCGATCGAGCCCGAGACGATGCGGGAACCGAGAGGGGTGGTTGCTGCGGTTCCCGAACTCACTCGTTCGAGGCTAGTGCCGAGTGATCGACCGTGAATTGACACCGAGTCGCTCCGATGGTGGGCGGTAACCTCACTTACCTGTGATCGACGTCCGACTTCTGCGCATCGATCCCGACGGAGTTCGGGTGTCACTCGCCCGTCGCCACAAACCTGAATTGCTCGAACAGCTCGACGTGGCGATCGCTCTCGACGTCCAGGCCCGCCAGATCTCGACTCGGCGCGACGACATCCGCGCCAAGGTCAACGAGCTGTCGAAGGCAGTCGGTCTGGCCAAGCGTTCGGGTGACGAGGCGGCCGCCGAGGCGGCTCAGGCCGAGAGTCGGGAGCTCGGAGCCGAGGAGCATGCACTGGGCGCCCAGGCCGACGACGTTCAGAACGAATTGCGTGAGGTTCTTCTCCGTATCCCGAACCTTCCGCATCCCGATGCTCCTGATGGTCAGGGCGACCACGAGAACCCTCTCGTCAAGGGCCCGATACAGATGCCCGAGTCCTTCGCTGATCATCGACGTGTTCCGCACTGGGAGACGGCGGCCGAACTCGGCATTCTCGACAGTGAGCGAGCGACCAAGATCGCGGCCTCGATGTTCACGATGCAGCGTGGAGCGGGTGCGTCTCTGGCCCGCGCTTTGTGTCAGTTGGCTCTCGATCGCAACGCCGACGTGTTCGAAGAGGTCCGTCCTCCCACCATGGTGAGTACTTCGACACTCACAGCAACTGGGCATCTGCCGAAGTTCGCCGACGACGCGTACGCGATCGAACGTGATGATCTCTGGATGATTCCCACGGCCGAGGTGCCGCTCACGTCGATGTACGCCGGTGAAGTGGTCGACGAGTCACAGCTCCCGCTTCGACTCATGGCCTACACATCGTGCTACCGACGTGAGGCCGGTTCGGCGGGCCGCGACACACGCGGCATGTTGCGCTCCCACGAATTCGACAAGGTCGAGATCTTGGCACTGGCCACCCCCGAGCAGTCACCGGCTCTGCTGACCGAATTCGTCGACCGGGCCGAAGGCACCATCGCCTCATTGGGTTTGCCCTATCGCATCATCGAGATCTGCACTGGTGACATGGGTCAGAGTCATCACCGCAGTTTCGACATCGAGGTGTATGCACCAGGGTGCGATGCGTGGCTCGAGGTGTCGTCGATCAGTTGGTTCGCCGATTATCAAGCCCGCCGGGCCGACATCAGGTTCCGTCGTGCCGGACAGAAGGGCACCGAGATCGCCCACACATTGAACGGTTCGGCCCTTGCTGTGCCGAGAGTGTGGGCGGCCATCGTCGAGAATTTCCGTGAACCGGACGGCAGTGTGATCATTCCCGACGTCCTGCGGCCGTACATGCGCGGCCTCGAGCGCATCACGGCCTGAGGCGATGTCGGAACGCTCGAACGATCGCCACGACGACCACGTTCGCGATCGACGAGTTCAGTACGAGACCGCTGGTCTCGACGTGGACGACCTCGATCCCTCACCGATCGTCATGTGGCACCGGTGGTACGCCGACGCTGTGGAGGCTGGCGTCGCCGAGCCGAATGCGATGGTGCTCGGAACCATCGGGGTCGACGGAATTCCCGATGCACGTGTCGTGCTGGCACGCGGTGTCGACGACAGCGGTATTCTCTTCTACGGCAACTACGAAAGTGCCAAAGGTGTCGAGCTGTTCGAGCGGTCGGTGGCATCGTTGGTGTTTCCGTGGCTCGATCTCCATCGTCAGGTACGAGTTCGCGGAAGTGTCGAGGTGTTGAGCTCCACCGAGAGCGACGCGTATTTCGCCTCTCGTCCACGTGATAGCAAGATCGGCGCGTGGGCCTCTGAGCAGAGTCGACCGTTGATCGACCGGGCGGAGTTGGACAAGAAGTTCGCCGAAGTCGAACTTCGTTTTCCGGACGACGTACCGCGCCCACCGCACTGGGGTGGTTGGCGTCTGGTACCCGAGGTGTTCGAATTCTGGCAAGGTCGACCGAGTCGTTTGCACGACCGCTTCCGCTACGCGCTCACTCCGACGAGCGACTGGTCGATCACCCGTCTCAACCCGTGATCCACGTCGTGGCCGCTGAGCTGAGTGCATCGACGAGTGACTGCGTATGCGGTGTCAGGCCAGGACCTTCCCAGTCCCACCACAGTGGACTCGATCCGCGAACACGGGGTGGCAGTTCGATCTGTACGCCGGCGCCTGGGGGAAGATTCACCGGATTGCGCGAGTGGAGACCGCGCAGTTCGTTCGGGATCTCATCGATGTCGGTGACGATCGAATAGGCCGGGAGGTGTTCGCGAAGATGGGATCCGATGTGCTCGGCGAATTCACGATGTCGACCTCCGACGAGAAGCGACGAAAAGAGCCCGCGCCGCCCGTATCCATGGATGGTGATCACGGTCTGCACATGATCGATGAAGGATGAGAGTGCCGGAGAGTGGTCCGGTGACACGTCGATCGACGGGATGTGGTCCTCCATCCCGGGCGGCTGATGGACGCCGTAGTAACTGACCCCTGATCGATCGGCAGCCTCGCGCGCGATCACATCGGTCATCGCCTCGAGACCTCCACCGTGGTAGGCCATGAATCCGATTCGCCGTTCTCGCGGGTCGTCGTGGTTGCGCAGGACGCACACTTCGTCGACGTCGGGATGGGCGAGGAGATCGCGGAATCGTGACATGTCAATGGCTGTGTCGGCGACGGTGGACGACGGTGGTCGATACAGCGGCGATCACCACCGCACCGAACACGATGGCCAGGCTCGATCGATTGCCGTCGATCCAGTTGGCAAGGGATTCCTGCCAGCCGATCACGTTGCCGGTGATCTCATCGTCATACTTTTCGCGGATGTCGTTGAACCAGTACCAGGCAAGGTAGAGACCAGACAGGATCATGACGATCGCCGAGCCCACTTCGACATAAGTCATTCCTCGACGGAGGACCTTCAGGAGCCCGCCCTGAGCGACGGCCAATGACACCGTGAGTGCCGTGACGAGTAGCGACATCGCGCCGCCGTACAACACGATGGCAACGAGGCCGGCCGCGAATCCGGATGTGTCGATGGTGCCGAGAACGGTGGCCGAGAACGGCCCGATCGTGCATCCGATCGAAGCCACGGCGTAGGCCACACCGAACAAGAACATCGAGAGAACGGTTCGGTCCTTGGTTCGTCCACCGACGTCGAGTTTCGGTGTGGTGAGAGGAAGGCGATACCCGAACAACATGGAGACGCCGAGAACGACGAGTGCCAGGCCGATGACGAGCGATACGTACTTGGCGTTCTGGTTGATCCAGTCGGTGAAGAGACGGCTGATCGATCCGACCACGAGGAAGACCGACATGAATCCGGCCGACAGCGACAGGCTGACGACGAGGGCGCGAGCGACGGCTCCTTCCCGTGCCCCCGACTCACCGGGGCGTCCTGACAGACCGAGGTAATACATGAGATACGTGGGGAGGAGAACGAATCCGCAGGGATTCACGGCAGCCAGTAAGCCGCTACCGAAGCTGAGCCACAGCCGATCGCTCGTGGTCGCCAACAGCACCACGTTCACAGGACGAGACCGTCCAGTGTTCGACTGAGCATCTCGGCGGTGACCTCACCAGAGATCTGTTCGACGACCACTCCGTCGGCGTCGATGAAGAGTGTCGTGGGGAAGGCGGCGATGCCATTGGCCACCATCAGTTGGCTGTCGGGGTCGCTGAGAAGGAGATAGGTGACACCGATGTCGGATGCGAAGTCGTTCATACGCTTTTCGGAGTCGACCGGATTCACGCCGACGAATGACACAGAGTCCCCGTAACGAAGATGAGCTTCTTCGATGGCGGGCATCTCCCGCTTGCACGGGGGACAGGCCGAGAACCAGAAATTGACAACCATGGGGCGACCCAAGAAATCAGCGATGTTTACGTCGGACCCGTCGGATCCTCGAACGACCGCGGTTTCGAAACGTGTGCCCTCGACGAGCTCGTTGACCGCAATACCAGGCTCTTGGTATTCACCAGGTTCGTCGAGGAGAACCGACTCGACGCCGTCGGACGACGAGCCGCAGGCAGTGGATACGAATGTCACCAGCAGACCGACGGCGACGATTCGGAGCACTTTCGACACGATTCCAGGCTAACGACTACTCGGAGTCCCTCGCCGGTGGTCGTGGGGAGCCGCAGCCGTGATCGCCGTCTCGCGGGGGGATTCGAGACGGCGATCACGACCGGGATCCCAAGCAGTTGCGGATTCGTCGAGCGTCATCCGCAACCGTGGTGAACGGTTGGCCTGTGAACGATTGTGAGTGTGGGCGATCAGGCCACGCGAATGGCGACTTCGTATTCACCCTTGTCGGCCAGATCGGTGACCGGTCGAATCGTTCGATCCTCGTCGATCACGAGAGTGGGCCTCGGGAGCACGGCTGGACGTCCGCGGGGCTTCTTGTCGCGGACGATGCGACCATTCTCGAGGAGTTCACCTCCCCAGACGCCCCACGGTTCGACGCGTTCGAGTGCTCCGGTGAGACAGGGTCCACGTAAGGAACAACGCGCGCAGATCGCTTTGGCACGGGCGATATCGACAATGTCGTCGCTGAAGAAGAGTGGGGTGAGGGTTCCGTGACCGTCACCGCAACGAGCGACGGGCTTGGCGATCGGGCCGGCTTCTAGGAAGTCGGACGATGCGATCGTGGGCTGTGTTGTGATGTCGGTGATGGTCATGGTGTTCTCCTCGATGTTCGTGATGATGAGTGGGTCTGATTCGGGACAACGAAAAAGGCCGCCGGGTTTCTGATCCCAGCGGCCTCGGTGGCTGTCTCGACGTGTCGTGTGACTTACGTGAGTTGCTCTCCGAGCCGCTGGGGCGGGCGCTTGGTCGCCGTGAAGGCGGGCTTCACGAAGGCCACGGCCGCATCAGCGTTGGCATACATGGCATGCGACGCTGCGGAGCCGTTCTGCCACATCGAACCGAGACGCGACGACGCGCCGGCCGAGCCGGTGATCGAGTCGAAGGAGCGCACGGAGATGGACATAACGGTCACGAAGGAAACCACGTTAACGACGAGTCCGCAAACGAATTATGAGAAAAGTGCCTCTGAACAGGTATTTTATGTCTCGTCGAGAGCACGCTGGTAGCACTCCTGGCCCCCATCCACTGCATAGCCGAGCTTCTCGAAGCGGACTCGCAGCCGGGATTCGGCCATGAGCGCGTCCCCCTGGTCGAACAGGACGTTCGTGTCGGCCAGGTCGAGACGAGGTCGTAGGAAGTTCTTGCGAACCTTGGGGCTCCCGAGGCGACTGTCGGGGTCGAGGTGTTCGGCCAGGCGCTCCTCGAACGACTTCGACGTCTGGCCGACGTAGAGCCAGCCGTGATGGTCGGGCTTCTTCGAGCCGTCGAGTTCGAGCACATACGTGCGGTAGACGGTCGAGCAGCCGTTCACGGCGTGCCCGGCGCGGGTGAGTCGCCGAATGACGATGTGCTGATGATCCTTGGCCAGAAGGCGGTCGTCGAAGCATCGATCGTCCATGAGGTCGTAGCGAATCACACCCCAGCGGTCGGGATTCTTGTTGCGTCTGCGATCCCAGACCACATCGAGCTGAGGGCCGGGTTCGGCGATCGTGAGTCCGACATCGAGCGATGGAAGGTCGGGACGCCGTCGTGGTGAATCGTCGATTCGCTCGACGACGTCGATGCGGTAGACGGGTGGAGTCGTGGGCTTCTTCTCGTGTGTGCGTGTAGGCATGCGCATATTTTCCCGTGCTCCCATCGTCATCTCGAGTGGCTCTCGCCCCGCAATGACCAACGAACGTCAGGCGATTCGCTGTGCGAGCTCGCTGAACAGTGGAATACCGATCATGAGATTGAAGGGGAAGGTGACACCGATGGCCGCGCCGAGACTCACACCGAGGTCGGCCTCCGGAAGAGCTACGCGCACTGCCGCTGGAGCGGCGATGTAGCTCGCGCTTGCCGACATGATTGCCAGTACTGCGGCACCACCAGTCGACAGGCCTGCCACAGTTCCGGCGATCGTCCCGAGAATTCCGAACAAAACCGGCAGAGCAATAGCGAGCACTACCAGTCGGGTCCCGGCCCGCCGGATGTAGGTGAATCGCTGTCCGGCCAGAGTTCCGAGATCGAGAAGAAAGAGGCACAGGAAGCCTGGGAACAATGTGATGAAGAAGGGTTCGACTGCGGTGACTGCGTCACGAGATCCGATTCCGCCGATCAACAGCCCGCCGCCGAGCAGAAGAATGCTCTTTCCGGTCAGCACTTCGTGCAGGGCGGTCCTCACGGTCGAGCCGAGATGGCGACTGGCGATCACGAGTGCGACGACGATTCCTGGAATCTCGAGAATGGCCACGAGAGCGGGAAGAAAGCCTTCGTCCAGAATTCCCGAGTTCTTGTTGAAAGCCTCGGCTGCGGTGAACGTCACGGCCGACACCGAGCCGTAGTGGGCAGCGAGTGAGGCCGCATTCGTGGTGTTGAGGCGACCGATTCGTCGTGCGGCTACGAAAGTCACGATCGGGGTGATCACACCGAGGGCCAGTGTGACGAGGATCGGTGCCCAGATGTCGGTGAACTCGGCTTCGCGGAGCCGGGTTCCTCCCTTGATGCCAATCGCCAGCAGCAGGTAGATGGAGATCAGCGAGGAGACCTGCTCGGGAAGTCGTAAATCGCCGCGTACGGCAACGGCCAGAACACCGAGGACGAAGGCGAGGACCGCTGGGGAGGTGAGATTGTCGATGACCAACTCGGAAAGAGGCACGACGAGAAACTAGCGATATATATTACATGAAATCAATTTCTATTAATACTGGCCGACTCGTTTAGAGGACGCCTTTCAGTAGGTCGCCGACCGTTTTGTGGGCCTCTAGCGGATGTCGTAGACGGGCTCGACGTTCGACCTTGTAGGAGTTCCGCCGACCGGTCTTGAACACGGTGACGATCCCTGCTTGTTCGAGGTCGGCGAGGATGCCGTTCACCCGGCGTTCGGTGATGCCCACCTCGGCTGCAATGTCGCGTAAGCGCGAATTTGGGTCGGCGGCCAAGCACACCAGGACGTGAGCATGGTTGCTCAGAAATGTCCAGTTGCGTGGGTTGTCAGCCATGGCGGCACGATATCCCGGCATCATCTTTCAGACCCGGATGTCGCGACCCCGGAAAGCCCCATCACTGGAGGCGAATCCGACGGCTGACAGCGTCATCAAAAGCGCGACGTAGCCGATCGAGACCCCAGAGGTGAGGGGGCGGGCCCCGAGCATCCACTGCAGCGGGTTGTAGGGATTGATCGATGCGAAGAAGTCGACGAGTGGGGCCAGCGAATAGAAGACGAATCCGGTGATCAGAACAACCATGGCGACACCAAGACCCACACTGCGACGTCCCGTCGACGTTCCGACCGTGCCGGCCAGAGCGAAACTGGTGAGTCCGGTGAGAAACAGCATGAGAGCCACGTTGCCGAAGTGACCGATGGAGATCTTCATGTCGAGGAGAAGGTTGCCGATCCAGAGCGCACTTGTGAAGACGAGCGCCGTCATCACGAGAACCACGATCCCGGTGGTCCATCGACTGGCCAAATATTCACGTCGGGTGATGGGGAGTGTCCAGGTGATGTCGGCGGTTCCACCCTCTTCTTCTTCGGCCGTGACGCGAGCACCCCATGTGGCACCCAAGGTCATGAAGATGAAGGGAAC
>Ga0136656_1000043_pt1 | contig 33471 bp, 45 predicted proteins | sample CPBDNA_9_FD_94862 | JGI IMG/M metagenome (GOLD analysis project Ga0136656, IMG submission 94862) | Freshwater to marine salinity gradient microbial communities from Chesapeake Bay, USA - CPBay_Sum_15_0.8_DNA (version 2) | ecosystem: Environmental > Aquatic > Marine > Coastal | place: USA...
GCGCGAATAGACCCATAGTGGTATACGGCTGGGAGTACCTTGACCGGGGGGGAGTGGTAGGGGTCGGCTCCCCGTCCTCCTCGATGCCGTTCGCACCCCTTTGGTGCATCAGCGACCACTTGCCAGTGCCTCGTCCAGGCGGCGACGGAAAGTCCGGGCGATGCCACCTTCTCGGCTAAACACCACGGTCTGAGCCACCTCTGCGAAGGGGAACTTCGGTCTGTACTGCGCTCGGTCCACATAGCTCGCCACCTTCCTGATGCGACCTTGGATGACGCGCTTCCTCTTCTTGTCGTATCGCTTCCGACCATACCGTTCGAAGATGCCCTCACCCAGCCACGGCTGACCCTTGGGCACTCCTTTGAAGAACTTCTTCTTGTCGTCCAGCATCTTGTTCAGTGTTCCTTTGGGGATGTTGCCGAACTTGTTGAGCTTGGAGTTCTTTGTACTCACGAGGAGGGTTCGGTCCCTTGGGAATCTGATCCCACCTTCCACCATGTACTTCAGATATTCGTCTTGCTTCGTTCCAGCGAAGACGATGGCGGAGAGGTTCTTCTTATTGGACTTGCTATAGCGGAAGGCGCGCTTCGTGAAGCCAGTCGCTCCCCCTTGGAATGTGTCGTCCATCTCCTTTGGGAGTTCTTTCTTCGCGAGAGGATAGAGGAGATCGTTAATCGCCCTCGATGCCGCATAGGGGATCTGCTTCCGCTGTGTGCGGCTCAGTCCCTTCGTGACTTCCTTGATATTGTCGCGAATGTCCAGCTTCATGATCGACTCCTTCTGGTCTTGTGCCTTGCGGCCAGACCTCGAAGCATTGTTTTTCATAAATCCAGACTAGCATAGGAAAAGGCCCGATTCGTGGCGAGGCGAGGGGATGGGAGCGCCACGGCTGCGTCCCTCGATCTGGATGCTCGGGCTCACACATCCAGGAGCGCAGCTATTCGTCGCAGATCTCCAGCCAGATAGCGTTCTGGCGGTCGATCTGTCCCCTCGTATCTTCACTGTCCTCTTCTCCATGATAGATGGGTTCATAGAGCAGGCAGTAGCTATTTACGGCTGAACCGTTCGCGCACCCGCTGAGCAATATCGCTATCAGCGAGAGACTGCTTAGCTTTGAGACCACGCTGAACGCTGTCCGCCATTTTCTTAAGAGCCGCATTCTCTACCTCTGCTTTCCCGTGCTTATACCCGATCAGGTATGCCCAGAGGCATCCTCCAAGGGCTGAGCAGACCAGGATGGTGTTAAGCATCGTCTGCGTTCTTATTCTTCGCGACGTTGCCTGCCAGCATATTCAAGACCTTCAGGATCATCCCGACAACCTTATCATCAGCCTTAGTCGGCGTGAGAGCGGTAATGGCGGTCGCGGCGGTCACAACCCCGGTGATTGCATGAACCCAAGTCGGCATAGCGTCAAGCATTGCGAAGATATCCATAAGTCACTCCCAAATATAAGCAATAGAGGCGAAAGCCTCGCTGAACTGTTTCGGCGTCCCCCGCCCGTGCGAGGTGTTGTAGTGCTCTTTCCAGTAGTACGCCAGAGAGGTGGCATCTGGGTCAGGCAAGGGATGCGGCACTCTCAAATAGTGAATGCGGCACATCGCCACCGCATATTCCAGGCTCGTCATCAGCAGTCGAGCGTCCGGTTCCGTCTGGCCTTCCATTGCCCACATTGGGACGAACTTCAGAAGTTGCTCAGTGAGGGCTGGGCGATATCTTAGCCAGTTGTGCCAGATATCATCGTGGGTCGGGGGCTCCATCTGACAGATCCCAAGGGCTGGCCCTTCGATCTGCTTCAGATATGTCCCCAGTTTGGATTCGTGAGCGATGGTCCCCATCACCAGCTTCTCAGCGGTATCACCATCGATCTCTAACTGCGCGAGGGTCGGACGAACAACGTGATTGAGTAACTGCCTTGGCTCAATCATTGTTTTTGAGCTTTCGTCGGTTGGCCCATATGGAATAGGCTCCTGCGAAAATAGCAATAATCCCAGAACAAATACCCACGATTTCATTGATTTGAGCTAGGGATAAACCAGCAAAGCCGACACTGATCCCTGCTGCGGCGTCGGCGGCTTTCTGCGTTACTTCAGTGTGCTGGCTCACCGCACCCTCCATTCGTCAATACCTCGCAAGTGAATTCTATTCCTTTTTGGGCTTCGGTTGAATAACCGTTAATTCGCTCTCTGGCCCCATGATCGACTTCACTAATCGGCGGGCTCGCTCGAAGATCTTGGGATCGTCCGTATTGATAACGATCTCAACGATCCTGATCCCGTCATGCTCCTCCTGTTCAGAATAATCAAGCCGCAGCATAGAGCCGACCCAAAAGCATATTTATCGCTCGATTCAGATGCCCATCGTGCTTGATAAAGAAAACATCAGAGGCATTCACCCCATCTTCTTCGACCGCCAGCAGGTAGTAATTTTCCCCGAAACCTGGCTCCACCTTGCAGCGAATCTTCTGGTACTCAACTACCCGCCGAAGGCTATCTTTCATGTTCCCAAAGTCGTTACCCAGCACTGAGACCTCCAATGAGTAAGATTGCGACCGTTCCGCCAGCAAGTATCGCCCATACTCGAAGGGGCGTATTCGCCAGGAGCATCGCGAGGGTCATAAGGAAAAGGACCGTCCAAACTATCATCAAGATCCCGGCTTCCAAAACTAGGCTGCGCTGATCATTTCTGGCGTCACCATCACCCGTCCACATTCGCCGTGCTCCTTATGATAGGTGATCACCTGAGCCTCTCGACCGGAACTCCACCCACCCCTGGAGGCGTAGGAGTCGCTGGCGGCGAGCGTCCGGTGCTGGGTGATCGTCATCAAATTAGACTCTATTTCATGCCGATGGTGGAGATGCCCCATGTGAGCATAGGAGTGCTTCGTTCGCCCAAAGACCTCTCGGAACTTCGCAGCGAACACATCATCCACATTAGTCGGCTTTCTTTTGTGTCCGTGGTGGAAGAAGAGAGAAACCTGGCCCCACTCATAACAATAATAAGGGTCCGCTGACTGATCGACCGTAAATCTAGGCTCCTTCTCATAGTGCGCGGCCATCCACTCTCGCATCCATAAAGAGGCCACGGGATTGTGGTTCCCTTCGGCCTCGATGCAGTGAACCCAAGGATAGCGATCCAGGAGCATCTGGTTTATCTGCCGCCTCACCCTTATCCACAGACGAACGATCTTCTCAAAGCGAGTATCGGCATCCAGGAGGTGCTTCGATGCTGGCGTGACTGCCTCAAGCGAGTCGAAATGGAGATCATCTCCTAAAAAGCAGCAAACCGCTCCCGCTGCTTTTGGAGCCCGATCAATCGCTTCCCGGAACCATGCCACCAGCATCTCTTCCGCGATCTTCACATCCCAGTCATCGCCTCTGGTCGCCTCTCCATAAGCTAAAGCCCCAAAGTGATAATCGGAGATCACGAACAGGTTCAGCAGATCTGGATTGGCGTCCTTCGGCTTAGACTTGTTCGGCTTCTCCCTGGGGATCTCTTCGGCTGCTGCTGCGATGAACTCACGGACCGTCTTCTCAACGCGATCCCGGTCCAGGTCTGTCTTGACCCATTGCAGCTTTTTTTTGCCCTCTTCGTCATAGAGGGTTGAGGTGCCCTTAACCAGGAACGGAGCAGTCGTTGAATGGGTCATGCCATGCTCTGGCGCATAACCCATCTTGGCCGCTCTTACGCGGACCCGATCAATGGCTTGATGGATCGTCCCATAATTGAGCTTCAGCACCTTCGCGGCGCCTGTCATCGACCCCACTTCAGCAGTGGTTCGGAGGTATAGCTTTTCTTGATCGGAAAGGCAGTAGTTCAGGAGATTAACGTCTAGGTCTATTCCAGCGGCCATTAGTCGAATGCCTCGAAGTCGATTCGCCCCTGTCGCCCTTCTGCTCGCAGTTCCTTTAAGCGAGCCAGCTCCGCCTTATAGTGAGAGTGCATCGCCTCTAAGTCCGCCTTTCGGCGTCTCATTATGCGATTGGCTTTCTGGGTCAGGACTTGATGGGAGCCCGCCCCGAAAATCTTGATATAAAGGTTGAAGTGTTCATCTGGGTTTTCGCCCATGAACTTATGGCATGACGCGCAGAGACAAACCGCGTTGAGCGGTTCATATCGGACGGCATGGTTCCCACGGCTTTTGAAGTGGGAGCAGTGAATTCTCTGGCGACCTACACCTGGCGGCTCATAGTGACCGCATCTTTCGCAAGCGTAGTCCACCCTTTCCCGAACGAGATCCGAGAAAATCGCGTCAAACTTGGTCCGTTTTATTCCGCTCACGGAAGCTAGGGCACCCCCTCCTGTCCGTCGCCCAAAACTTACCTGCTAGAGGTGGAGGTTCCCCCGCAGAACACCCCACCATGCTTGGATGACCGTCCCAGGGTAACGCGTTTTGACAGTCAATGCACCTCACAGAGTCAGGACTCACGAACGGTTGAGATCTCACCTTAATGTCATTTCTGCTCTTTTTGTCGCTTCCAGGGTTCTCCAGACCTCTAGCCATGCTTGCGCTGCCTCATACTCGACCGCAGCATAACCCGCCTCCTCTTCCGCTCGCTCTGCCTCGATGCAAGCGTTGACATAATCCTCATCGATCAGCGCCATCTCTTCAGCCTTCGCGGCGGTGTTGCCCAGATTGATGGCTGCGATCTTCGCTCTAGCCTTGATCTGCTTCCTCAGGCGATCAGAGCTCCGGGCGAACGCTCTGGTCCTTGCTGCTTCCTTTCCCTTCTCTAACAAGCCGGAATGAATCTTCGCTGGGTCCATTGACCCCTCCCGTTTCAAATGTGATTTGAAATTTCCCGTACTCTTTAAGCCAGAGTTTCGCCATCCTCTCGATGGCTTTAACTTGCTGCTTGAAGTTCACCGTATGAGATACGCGCATTTCTCATCCCTCCAGAATCCCCATCTTGCGATAGTTTCCCCAGGGCTTTCGTGCCCACCACAGAATAGACCGATTTGACTCGTTGATCCCATCCACCTTTCAAGTCAGTTATCTCTGACCTTCGTTGATTGTTGGGGACAGCTTTAGCTAGCCTCTTGCTTTTAAGTCGGCAAAATGTCCCAGGTGGCTGGGACCATCAAAACACCCTCAGACTTCACCAGCACCTGCTGCCGCCACTGCACTCGCTCTTCATAATATTTTTGATATGGCTCGCCATTTTTTAGCAGGCGAATCCACTCCAGCCTCCGGTGCTGCAAAGTCATCCCGCGCTCAAGATAACGGCGAAGCTCAAGATCAAAGCTCATCGCTTTTGACTCAGCCGCCGTTCCGCCTCTTCATAGGACTCGCCTGGAAGAGCGTGTTGCTCAATGTAAGAACGAGTGAGCTTTGTCGCCTGCTCACTCTTCGCCACGCCGTTTCGGCGGTTCTCGAAGGTGCGCTGATTCCTGCACCATGTCCTCCAAGAAGCGATCCAGTCCTTCTTCCTAAGCCCATTGGCTCTGTGGTAATCCAGCATCGCCTCCATCAGTTCCACTGGGTCTCCCGGAAGCCTTTGGGATTTGTGCCACGCGATCATCTGCTCCGTGACCGGGAGAAACTCCGGAGGATCGGTAAGACCGGCGCGGCGGCGCGTATGTGTAACGACTGGCTTCGCGGCTGGAGCCTTCTTCGGCTCTCCAAAAAGGTCAGGCGTCATTCTTCCCCCAGATCGCAATCGGACGACGATGAGACCGGCGATCATTGGTCGCTCGGTATTCTAAAAGGCGGAGATTAGACTCTTTAATAACCCTCTGAAGCACCGCCCCAAGAACGCGAGGCTCGACCCCCTGGGGGATTGGCGCCAGGTTTCGAATGATTGAGCTGTTGATGGTCGAATTCCTTAGAAGATATCGCTTTGCCGCCGTGACGGCTTTGGCGATGTACTCTTCCCGACCTTGCGAAACGCGATCAATGGCGTCGTTCTTTACCTGTTGTGCCGTTTTCATCCTTCGCCCTCCGGGACTCTGAATTTAATCCAATAGAAGATCTCGTTTTCTAGCTCCTCTGCCCACTCTTTCACCTTCTCAGCAGGCGCATCGAAAGCGTGCGGTGCGCTCTCGCCATAAAGAGAGAGATTCAGCACATCCTGAACCTCTAAATGCTCAGGCGCCCATTCGGGATATTCGAAGAGTTCAAAGCCAGGACGGCTTAGAACATAAGCAAGCGAAAGCTCGTTGAATGGAACGCTCCGATCAATGTTCGATCCCACGCCATCCCTCCTCTTCAGTTTGCGCGTCTAGCCATCCCGCCTTCCAGGAGCAGAACATCCCCAATCGAACCCTGCTAATGGAAGAGGAATCGATCCCCTTCCCCTGGTGATAGGCAGCGCGGCCCAAAAGATAGTGATTAAAATATTTCCAGCGAGCCTTAACGTCTCTCATGGTCTCACCTCCATCATTGCTCTTATTATTTCTGCTCCGACTTGCGGGACAATCGCGTTCCCGTAGGCGCGCAGTCGTCCCACCCTATTGGGTATCCCATGAGCCAGCGGCTCAATGCTGGATTCAATGCGCCTCGCTTTTCCGTCTGCGCAGTCGATCCATGTTCCGTCCCAATGACTTGATGAAGCACTTGATTCGGTAACTGCTCCCCCTTCGAACTCCCGCCCCGCTCTGAGTAAGGCTTTACGTTCGGAAAGCGATAATCTCTCGTTGCTGGCGTGGCCCATCCTGCTGCTACGTCGATCAAGCTCGCTCCCCTCTTGCCGTCGTTCTGGCTCCTCCCGTGCGCGTCCACAGTCCTGGGAGTCGGCCAGCCTGCTGCTGCTGCCGCCGCCCCTAAGGTCAGACCGGCTCCATTCCCATTGATCCGCTTTTCTTTGAGCTTGTCGATCCGGGCTTTGTGCTTCTCCCAATCCGCTCCCGCGTTCATCGCGCTCGCGTCTGGGGTCGGCCAGCCTGCTTTCCGTCCCGGTCCTTGCCTCGGGATTTCCTTCACTCCTGACGCGAAAAGAGCCGCATCGGTCAGAGTCGTTCCCGGATTCGAAGTCCAATCGTCCTGCTGGGCTGTCGCTCTCCGCGAGCCAACTTGATCCTGAGTCGTTGGGGTAGGCCATCCACCATAGTCGCTGGCGGATGTGGGGCGCGCCGACGCTCGCAGCGCACAAATCGATGGCCCCGACCGCATAGCCTGACGCTTCCAAGTCAGTTCGAACTCCGGCGAGCCATTGGTATCCAAGACGCGACGAAACCTGCTCTCCACAAACTGCTGGAGGGCGAAGCTGGTCAATGAGGGAGTGAAAGACGGGCCAGAGGTGGCGTTCGTCGGATTCTCCTTTCCGCTGTCCTGCGGCTGAGAAGGGCTGACAGGGACAAGATCCGGTCCAGAGGGGTCGGTCGTCAGGCCATCCAGCAAGTCTAGCTGAGAGAGACCATCCACCGATCCCAGCAAATAAGTGGGCTTGCGTAAATCCTCTGATCTCATCAGGAGAGACCTCCTCAATCGATCTTTCATCGACCTCGCCGCCAGCGATCAGACCCTTATCAATGAGGTTCCGAAGCCACTGCGCAGCATAGGGATCGATCTCGTTATAGTAAGCCGCCATCAGTCACACTTAGGACGGCGGTTCTCGTAGTCAGGCCAGAACCCCTGACACACCATGTCGGAGTAATGATCAGCCTCCATCTTTGCTTGCTCATAGGAGTCATCGCAAAGAACGACCAGACCAAAGATCAAAGCAGCGACCAGAAAAGCAGGCATTAGACGGCCTCCTCAAGCAGATCCTCATCGCAAGCGAATTCATAAAGTTCCTTGATCACTTCCATTACATCAGTGCTTTCGATGCCACTTCTTCCAATTTCAGCGCGGAATCCATTCCCAATTGACCCGTCGATGAATTCCAGAAACACATGACCAGCAAACACGATTCCCGGAATGCCATCTTCCCAATCGAAAAGACCTAATGCCTCCTCGCTTTTGAGGCATGAAACAATACGACCAGACTGAGCGAATGTTTTGAAGTCCATGTTCTTTCTCTCTCTTTAAGCGGCTTTGAGCCAAATGGTTTCCATAAGATAGATCGGAGCGAAAACAAGACCCGTTCCTTCTGCCTTGACCTTCACAATGCCCTGATCCTCATCTTCAATAGCAATCCAAGTGAATTCCGAATCACCCTTGTCTTGCCATTGAGGCAGGATCTCAACGATATCGCCTCGCTTGATCATGCCGCCTGCTCCATAAGATGTAAGGCATAACCGATTGGGCATTCATATTCGCCCCAGTCAAAATCAGCCTCATAGATTTGATCAATCACCTCTTGAATATCCAAGGCTTCAGCCAAGGAACAGACATTGTTCCGATAGAGGCAGTCAAATGCTCCATCATCGAAGTGGTACATCAAGCCGTTGGAATCAAGATAGCGGATGTAGGCTTTAGCGGTCTCAAAGGTCATTGTTGAACCCTGCTCTGTTGTCGATGATCTGAATCTACGCCTCTCCTCATCCCCTGTAAAGCCCCCTTGGCACATTAGGCAAAAAAAAGCCCCAGGGGAGACCTAGGGCTAAAAGCGAGGGAAAGAGAGGAAACCTCGCAAGCAGGACCATCAGTGTATCAGAGAAGTAGTATTAGGAGTCTGCCTTTGATCTCGGTTTGAGCGAATGGGTGAGCGTGATCTTCCCCAGTGAAGAGGTGACCACGCTCTTTTCCCTGCCTCCGACCTTCGGAATCGCTCAGGGTGGCTGGATTCGATTGCTCTGGCTTGTTCCAGCTTCGCGTAAGCCTTCGGCGCTATTGAGCATCCCCCACGGTGCGCCACTGTCTCGACTCCCCACCCCCGCCGTTTCTAGCCGACAAACGGGAAGCCGTACTCCAAGGCCCCAGAATCTACTTCTTGGGCGCGTATTCCGCAAGCCCCACATCCTCAAGAGGCAAGGCGTAAACGTGCGAGATGCGAAATGCGGAGCCCTCAGGGATGCGATCCGCGTCGATCCAGTAATAAATAGACTGCCGAGTGATGTTGAGCCGCTTCGAGACCGCGCTGACTCCCCCTAGCTTGGTGATCAATTCTCTGACCATGCTTCCTCCTGGTGCCCCCGCCGCGCTGAGCAACGGGCGGTCAAAACAACGCGGGGGAGCGATGCAATTCTACTTGAACCCGTCGCCTGCTAGTGTAAAGTGTCCTTGGTCAAAAGCAAAACGGATGGGAAAAAAATGTCACCAGAACAGATCTCCTGGCACTTCAAAAAGCCGTTTAAGGCTTCTGAAATTCATCAGAGGAAAGGACCAGGCGGGAAGATGCTGAGCTACATTAACGCTAGGGATGTGATGAAAAGGCTGGATGAGACCGTAGGCTCTCACAATTGGTCGGATCGCTACGTTATGGAAGGCGCCAGAGTCACCTGCGAACTGACCGTTCGCTATGGAGACGAGTGGATCACTAAATCGGACGGCGCTGGGGAAACCCAAATTGAAGGCGAGAAGGGGATCTTTTCCGACGCCTTCAAGCGAGCCGCCGTGAAGCACGGGATCGGTCGCCATCTTTACTATGAACGCCAAATCTCTCCTGAGGAGTTTGAGAGGCTTGTCCCGTGTCCGCAGTAAAACCCAATCGCGTTCCGACCTTCGATGTTGTCGTTCCCGATCCTCCCTGCGACTGGTTCGGGGGCTGTGAGCATCGTGAGCGGTGTAAGCGGGAAAAACTGGCTTGCGATGCTTTCCTAGGCTATTCGACGAAACCTAATGCGAATGCCAGGGTTCGGAGCAGAGCGCGAAACAGAGTCAATCCAAGCCGTGAAATCTACCTAAAAGCCGTTGAGGAGAAGTGAGATGGAGAAGTATCAGAAAGATAAGCCGGGAACCGGCGGTGTATGGAACAATGATTCCACGAATCCAAACGCTCCCGTTATTAAAGGACACTTTTTTGCTCATCGCGATATTAAAGCGGGAGAGAAGGTTGAGCTGGCTCTTTTCAATAACGAGTCCACAAACGAGCGAGCGCCTGTCTACAAGGTTAAGGTCCAAGATCCCTGGGTCAAAGGTGAGGCCCGCCAGCAGCGCGTCCAGGAGGCTTATCGTGCGACTGAGAAGGCCTATTCGAAGCCCTCTCCTCCTTTGGATGACGATTTCGCAGATGATATTCCGTTTTAGGAGGGGGAATGGCGAGCAAAGGAACAGGGCGCCCGGACGCCTACAATAACGCGGAGGGTGGGCGACTGCCCTCTGTGACCACAATCCTTGGAAGATTTAAGGACTCCGGTCCTTTGATGTTCTGGGCGTTCTCCCAGGGTAAGGCAGCGGAGAGGGGCGAGATCAAGCGCCTTTACGATAAGCGAGATGAGGCTGCTGAGATCGGCACCATCGCCCATGAGATGGCTGAAGCCCATATTCATGGCATCGACCCCATGAGCCTCCTGGCCTCCTATGACAATCTGGGAGAGGAGGGGAAGGGTCAGGCGATACAAGCCTTCGAGATGTTTCGCCGCTGGTGCGAGATCGTGAATGTCGAATGGCTGCACACGGAGATTCCACTGGTCTCTGAGAAACTTCAGGTCGGAGGAACGATCGATGCTGTGGCTAGAGTCGGCGGGAAACTGGCGATTGTGGATTTCAAAACCTCAAAGGGGGTTTATTCGGACTATTGGGTCCAGGTCGCCACATACGCGGATTTCTGGGAAGAGACTCATGGCGAGAAGATTGAGGAGATCCACATTCTCAGGTTCGGAAAGGAGAAGCCCGACTTCGAACATCAGTTCCGATTGGAGTGGTCCAAAGAGGCTAAAGCCTTCCAGCTAATGACGGAGCTTTATGGACTCCTCAAAGCCATTAAGTGAGATGACCTTCTGGGAGTGGTTCGGAGCGTTCTTCGTTGGAGACGTTCCGATCCCTCCTCCCCTAGCCCTTGATGAATACGAGAAGAAGCACGGTCCCAATCGATCCCCCGATGAGAAGAAGGACCACCACAGCAGCCAGGACGTTATCCAGCACTCGCTTCCGCTTTTCTGACTGAGCTCTGATCGCCTTCGCTCTATCTATGCGGATCTGCTTCTCCATCTCAATCAGCTCCAGATAAGCCTCTTTCCCCCAGCGGAACATGATCATCTCCCGGAGGGCCTTCCTGTGTTCCTGGAGCTTCTTCTTCGCGACTAGAGAATCCAGAGCCATCGATTCGACGCTCTTGGGATTTGTCAGCTTTCGGAAGAGCGGGGGGTTCTTCGCCTGGTGTTCGGCTTCGGAGATCTGCGCGGCGGCATCGTACCAGCCCGCCATAGCGCCCATCACATCCTCAATCTCTCGCCCCTTATTGACTAGAGACTGGACGGTCTGGAACGCGGTGTTCGCGGCTGCGATAGCCGTGGAGATGGAAACGGGGTCGAGCATAGGAAATCTCCCATAACTCGCCCCGCGTCCATTCTAGTTCATTCTTCGGGCGGTTGCTCTGGTTCTTTCAAACTGTCCGCCAGCGTGTTCTGACGAACCTCCATCGCCACTCGAAGGTTTTCGTGCTCTTCGGCCAGTCCATTCATGCGGTCTTTCAACCGAAGAATCGCAGCGACGTTCGCTTTCTGAGCGTCCGTAAGATCCTCTTCCTTGTACTCTTTCCCATCCACAGTGATCATATTCACCTCGCCTAGTTAAAGTTACTCGTTAGCCGCAATGGCGTCGTTGAAGGGCGTCAGGTCTTCGTCGGTCCAGAAGTCCTTTGCCACCATAATTTTTAGATGCTCTACATTTCGGGACACGGTATCGGCCCAGTCGGCGTCATCCATGCCTTCCGGTTGACCGGCGTTCAACAGGTCCACGCTGTCCATAGCGGCGCTGTAGTGCTGAGCGATCTGCTCGGGGGTTAGGTCGTCCATTTAGTTTGCCTCCAGTGCGGCCACCTTGGCCTCTAAGGTTTCAATGCGCTCCATTGCCTCTTGCAAGGCTTTGACGGCCTTCATGTAGAGGACGGAGTAGTTTACCGTCTTGGTGCTAGTGTTTTTTTCGGTTCCGTCAGGGTTCTTGTCTGGGCTTTCAGTCACCAGACCGCCCATGCCTGCGGCCTCAAGCTCTTGGGCAATAACGCCAAGCTGGTTCGGCGCATCAAGGGCATCTGCCTTCATACTGTACTTGCGAACGCGCAGGGCTTTAATGTCGTCCCATTGCGAGCCGCTGTCTACGATGTTCTCTTTCAGTTTAATGTCGGAAATTGCACCGTAACTGTTATTAGTATTCGTGACGTCGCCGTTGGTCGTGACGTTAAATGAAAGGGTGCCGTTTGTTGGAGCCGTGCTGCTGTGCCAGCCAACAAACAAAGAATTGGTCGTATTTGCGCCGTTTGTACTTCTAGCGTTGATGCAATCGCCAGCACCGACACCAAAGTTCCACGACCCGGTATTAGCGCAAGTCCCCCTCGGATTCCCATCCCCGTCCGACAGCACGACGTAGTTGTTTGAGGTGCGGATGTCGAGACCGCCAGCGTTGCCGTCGTAGCGACCGAGGATGGTGTTGCTGGCACCGGTCGTTATTTGGGAGCCAGCACCGCGCCCAACAGCCGTGTTCTTTGCGCCAGTAGCGTTATATAAAGTGCCTGTACCAATAGCCACATTGTCAGAGCTAGTGACATTACTGTATAGCGCGGACCAACCAATGGCTGTATTGGTCTCTGCCGTTGTTGCGCTATACGATGCATGATAACCAACAGCCGTATTGTATGCGGCGGTAGTATTGGAAAACAGCGCGGAATGACCAACCCCGGTGTTGTAATTGCCTGTCGTATTGGCAACCAGCGAATTGAACCCCAGAGAGGAATTATATGACCCTGTGGTGTTTACTTTTAGCGCTTGCTGACCAACGCCGGTGTTATGTTCCCCGGATGTATTTCCATACAGGGCAGTCCAACCAACGGCAGTTACGCCACTCGTAGCTGTGTTTGAATACCCAGCCTGATAACCAACAGCGGTGTTGTAGGAAGCGGTGGTGTTTTGATTTAACGCCCCCGTACCCATTGCCACGTTGTAGGAGCCAGTGGTGTTGGCGGCTAACGGCGCACCAACAGATACCCCGTCTGTGGTTCCAAATGCCGAGTTACTTGTCCCCGTAGTGTTGCTATATAAAGCTCCAGCACCAAATGCTGCAATGGCACTACCAGTGGTGTTGTTATAAGCGGATTGAAAGCCAACAGCAGTGTTGTAGCTGGCGGTGGTGTTGGAGAACAGAGATTGAACACCGAGTGCTACGTTGCTCCCGCCAGTAGAGTTAGTGTAGGCGGCGTGGTAGCCAATAAAAGTATTATTGTTTTGTGTGTTGTTGTACCCGGCCTGCATCCCAACAAAAGTGTTCTGGATTTGCGCGATATTTGAGTAGCCTGCTTGGTATCCAAAAAAAGCGTTACTAAACCCAATCGTGTTGCTATACCCAGCCTGATAGCCCACAGCCGTGTTGTTGTCGGCGGTGGTGTTGGAGCGTAGTGCGTAATTGCCTAATGCTGTGTTGTTTGCGCCTGAAGTTAGGGACAGGAGAGAGTGCAATCCAAACGCAGAGTTATCTGCGCCCGTAACAACGCCAACCCCCATTGATGCTTGCCCAACCGCAGTGTTATTACTTCCTGTAGTAAGCGCACCAGCCGCACCGCTGCCCATAACAGTGTTGTACGAGGCAGCTGTGGCGGCATCTCCCGCTTGATAGCCTACAAAGGTGTTATCAATACCCGTCGTATTGGCGTACCCAGCCTGATAACCCACAGCAGTGTTGCCGGAGGCGGTGGTGTTTAAGTAGAGAGCACGATAACCCTGAGCCGTGTTGTTGGCGCCAGTGGTGTTGGTGTATAGGGCATCTGCGCCAAAAGCGACGTTGTTGCTGGCGGTGGTGTTTGAATCGAGGGCTCTATAACCCTGAGCGACGTTGTTAGCGCCGGTGGTGTTGCTGCGGAGGGCTTGGCGCCCTATGGCGACGTTGCTGTACCCGGTGGTGTTAGCGTAGAGGGCTACTCGGCCCACGGCGGTGTTGTCCGCGCCGGTAGTGTTGCTGTAGAGGGCTTGGTAGCCCTGAGCGACGTTGTTCTCGCCGGTGGTGTTGGTGTAGAGGGCGCTTTGCCCAATGGCAGTGTTATTGCTGGCGGTGGTGTTGCTATAAAGCGCTTGGTAGCCCTGAGCGACGTTGTTACCGCCGGTGGTGTTAGCGTCAAGGGCTCGGTAGCCCACAGCGACGTTGTTACCGCCGGTGGTGTTGCTATAGAGAGCACGATAACCCTGGGCAGTGTGGCCGTTGCCGGTGGTGTTGCTGTAAAGGGCTTGGTACCCCTGGGCCACGTTGGCGGTGCCAGTAGTGTTGCTGTAGAGGGCTTGATAGCCCACAGCCGCGTTGTTGTTGGCGGTGGTGTTGGCCTGGAGTGCGGATACACCCACGGCAACATTTGAATCACCCGTGCTATTAGCCGCTAAAGAAGCTGTTCCAATGCCAACATTGTTTGCCCCTGTGGTATTTGAATAAGCGCTTCTTCGGCCTATGCCAACATTACTGTGGCCAGTTGTATTTGCTGTTAATGCTTGGTCACCAATGGCTACGTTGTAGTAGGAACCGGCTTCTGTTGAATCAAGAGCGGTGTCCCCCATAGCAACATTCTGTGTACCAACAGGATAATTCCCATCCAGCTTGATCGTGCCGCCGTCGATGGAGACGTTGCCTGCTACGGTGAGGCCATCAGCCGTGACGGTGCCGGTTACGTCGATGCCGGTGGCGGTGGTGACAAACCTCTCAGCATTGTCGTAATACAACTGGACAGAGCCGTCAGTATTAAATTTAGCCTTAAACTCAGTGTCTGCTGAATTAACAATATTCAAGTTGTCGGCATTAACAATAAGGTTGCCACCGCCGTTTTCTTTTAATATTGAGTTTTCACCGTCGCTGTAAATCTGTAGGTCCGACCCAGCACCGAAGATGGCCTTCTCGTTATCCCCGAAAACGATATTCCCACCCGCGCCAATGCCCGAGGGAAGCTCGGAGAGCTGCACCTTCACATTCCCACCCGACCGCACCGCAATTAGGTAATCGGTACTCTGTAGGGCTCCGCCGTCGGATAGCTCGGAAATCTTGCTCATTTAGTCCTCCACCTGCGGCCAGTCTGCCGCATCAAGATTAGGCCAGTTTACATGATCTGTCAGGTCTCGTAGAGCCTGGCGGTATATCCCATACGCTGCCTTCTGCTCGTCCGTCAGAGGCGCGTCGGGGAGCTGGGTCCAGTCCGTCGACGATAGAAGCTGGTTCCGGTATTCCCGATTAGCTGCCGCCCTCTCGGCCTCCAGAGCATCCGTAGGAGCCTCGGAAAGCGCTTCCCCATCCCATGACAGCCTAAACGGATTCAGCCCCTCTGGAATCAATACAGCGCCTTTCGGGGGCTCCTGCCCCTGATAGATCGAGATGATCTCGTCGCCTTCAATGACCGCCCATTTCATCGCTTCAGCCTCACTGCCTGGATATACGTTCCCGGCGCCCTAAAGGTTCGCGGGAATGTTCCGTTCGTATTCGTAGCCGCCTGCAAAATGAAACGCCAATCTGAGTCGTCCGCCGTGATGCTGTACTGCATCGTGCTGGAGAATAGCGCCTGCTGAATCTGCGCCCAGTTGGTCGTATCGTAAAACGCATCTCCGATGAAATACTGAGTGGCTTTAAGCGTAGTCCCTTGATAGACCAGCACTCGGATGGCGATATAGGGCGCCCCAGAGGCTTCAGGGTGCGCCCTCAGGCCCCACGAAATCTCGGCAATATCACCATTAGAAAAGGTCTGGCCGGTAAGACTAGCAAGGCTTATGAAGCTGGTGGAATAGTTTGTATTTGACGCCATATCGGCTCGGGCGGTGTTCGTGATAGCCCGAGTCCCTACCTGCGTCGTCCCTACACCCCCGTTAGCGATAATCAGGTTGCTTCCCGACGTATCAAGCGTCACGCCGTCAATCGCCAGTCGGTTAGCGTTGATCGTCCCAGAGACCACTAGATCGCCGTTTATCTCAACGTCAGAGGTAAATAGCGCCTTCCCGCCTGAAATCTGGAAGGGAACAATTGGGGTCGATGAGGTAGACGCTGGGTCTACTACAGAGAACTTGTCCGCGATGACTGCGAACTCGGAGAACGGGGTAGCATCCGCAACCGTCGAGAGAAGCCCGAAGCCAGAGATGCGATTGTTCGCATCAATCTTGACGGTGTAGTTGGCTTCGATCCCGTTGATGCTGGTGGCATTGGTAGTGATGGACGCGGTGTTATTCCCAACAGTTGTTGTTAGAGACGTTACGTCAGATGCGATAGACGTAATGCTCCCCTCTGCGCTTGTAACCCTCGTATCTAGGCTAGACACCGCAGTGGCGTTGGTAGTGATATTGGACTGAGCCGTTGATAGACCAGCCTGGAGCGTCGTCACATCCGAGGAGATGGAAGTGATCGATCCTTCTGCTGAAGTGACCCTTGTATCTAGCCCACTGATCGCCGTGGCATTAGTCGTCACGTTCGAATTGGTCGTGGTCAGCGACGATTGAAGGCTGGTTATATCGCTTGCCTGACTGGTGATGCTGCTCTCTGCTGCGGTGACCCTAGTGTCCAATCCTGAAATCGCCGTCGCGTTCCCGGTCACATTGGTGTTTGTCGTGGTAAGCGAGGACTCTAGAGTGCTGATATCGGACGCATTGGTGGTGATATTTCCTTCAGCAGTCGTTACCCGAGTTCCCAGAGAACTGATCGCGGTAGCGTTAGCCGCCACCCCTGTGGTCGGATCGTTCACTGTGGACTGAAGTGTGGTTATGTCCGACGCATTCGAGGTGATATTCCCCTCCGCAGTCGTGACTCGCGTGTCCAGCCCAGAGATCGCGCTAGCGTTAGTCGAAACATTGCTGTTCGTCGTTGTTAATGAGGACTCAAGGGCCGTGATATCTGAGGCGTTAGAAGTGATGTTCCCTTCTGCCGTGGTGACGCGGGTCGAGAGCGAGGAGATCGCCGTGCCGTTCGCGCTAATGTCGCCCTCTGCGGTCGTTAGATCAGCTTGCAGGGTGCTTACGTCAGAGGCAATCGACGTAATCAAGCCTTCCGCGCTGGTCACTCTTGTGTCGAGACCGGAGATTGCGGAAGCGTTGGCCGTGATATTCGTTTCGGCAGTCGTAAGGGATGACTGAAGGGTAGTAATGTCCGAAGCGTTAGAGGTGATATTTCCCTCTGCTGTCGTCACCCGTGCGCCTAGCGAACTGATCGCGCCAGCGTTGGTCGTTATATCCCCTTCAGCCGTCGTTAGGTCCGCCTGGAGCGTCGTTACGTCGGCGGCAATGGAAGTGATCTCGCCTTCTGCTGTCGTGACTCTAGTGGTAAGGGAAGAGAGGCCAGAAGCGTTCGCTGCGATATTGCTTTCTGCCGTCGTCAAGGACGATTCAAGGGTCGTGATGTCAGAGGCATTAGAGCTGATGCTCCCCTCTGCCGTGGTGACCCGTGCTCCTAGAGAACTAATGGCGCTGGCGTTGGTAGTGATATCTCCTTCTGCGGTCGTCAGATCCGCTTGAAGCGAAGTCACATCTGAGGCGATAGAAGTGATGCTGTTCTCGTTAGATGTAACCCGCGTCGTCAGCGAGGAGAGCCCAGAGGCATTCGCGGCCACGCCAGTGGTCGGATCGTTGACCGTCGATTTAAGATCAGTGATCGCGCTCGCCTGCGTCGTCAGTTCTCCTTCCGCCACGGTGGTCCGGGAATCAAGAGACTGAATCGCCGTGCTGGTGCCAGCAGTTAAATCGTCCAGGGTTTCTAGGTCGAGCTCTCCAGTGGTCTCCAGTTCAAGAGGATCGGCATCAGCCTCATCTTCGACTTTCGTTAAGAAGTCGAGGCGAGTGGTGAGAATCGTGGTCGATTGAGCTTCACTTGTTACCTGCCCCTCTACCGTTGTGACTCGCGTATCCAGCCCGGAAATCGCGGTCGCATTGGCGGAGATATCGGTTTGAGCAGTAGTGATCGCCCCAGCATTAGTAACGATATCCGCCTGAGCAGTTGTGAGATCGCTGGAGAGAGTAGAAATATCGCTGGTGTTTACGCTGATTGAGCTTTCGGTACTCGTCACCCGCGTCGTGAGAGCGGTGAGCGCCGTCGCGTTTGTGGTGATATCACTTTGGGCAGTGGTTAAATCGGACTGAAGGCTAGTTATGTCCGACGCCTGACTGGTTATCGAGGTTTCATTGCTAGTGACGCGAGTATCTAGCGCAGTGATCGCGGTCGCATTCGTTGTGATATCAGTCTGCGCCGAGGCCAGACTGGATTGAAGCGTCGTGATATCTGTGGCGTTGGAGGTGATATCTGTCTCAGTTTGAGTTACCCGAGACTGAAGCACAGTGATCGCGTTAGAGGTCGTCGAGAAGTTCCCGCCTTCATCTTCCAGCGCCGTCTCAAGATCCGTAATGTCTGCGCTGATCGCCGTGATGCTATTTCCCTGATTCGTTACGGTCGTGTCCAGGGTGGAGATCGCCGAGGCGTTTGCGGTGATTGCGCTGGCATTCGTCGAGATATCTGCGGTGTTAGTATCGATATCTCCTTCCGCAGTCGTCATCCGCGCCTGGAGAGCAGTGATGGAGGATGCGTTTTGGCCGATTCGGGGATCTAGGAGAGAGACCCACGCCGTCCCGTTCCAGTAATAGGGCGCGTTGTTGTCGTCCGTGTCGTACCAGCGCGAGCCATCAGGGATTGGGTCAGGGATGCCGCCGACGCCTGCGACCGGAGCGCTGTCTTGCAGGTATACGTCAGCAACGCCTGCGGTCACATCGCTGAGAAGTCCCTGCAAATTCTGTACTGAGCCCTCTAAGTCATTAAGCTCTCCGCGCAGCGTCGTGTTGCTTTCATTGACAAAGATCGCAACGTCGCCCAGGTTCTGGATATCGACTTCGAGCCCCGTCTCTAGGTTGAGGATTGTTTCCCCTTCCAGTTCGACGTTGAGGATCTCTTGAGCGAGAACGGAATTATGAACCTCAGTCGTGAGGTCAACAGTCTCTAAGACGACCGTCGTATCTCCGCCAGCAGAAACCCATGCACTCGCATTCCCGGAGCGGTCTAATGAACGGAGCCAGTAGTATCGAGTCGTTCCAACGGAGAAGGGACCATCCACATAGGCTTCCGCATCCACAGTCGCAATGACTGATGCAGAACCTTCGACGTTCGTGGCCGCGCTCTTGATTTCTACATGGAGAAAGTCCGAATCGGATGGGTTCGTCCAGGCGATGTGGATAAAGTGATTATCCGCTGAAACAGTGGGAGATGTGGGGACACCAGGCGCTGTGGTGTCACCGCCCAGGACGACCGTTGTGCTTGCATAAGAACTCCGAACCCCTAAAGCGTTGACCGCCCTCACCCTTACATCAAAGGTGAAGCCCACCTGAGGGACCGGAATCTCATATTCCGTTCCGACCGTGTTGATTGTTTTGTATACGCTGTCCGCCTGCTTCTTCCACTCCACTTCATAGTGATCGACGAACGCATCACTCGCAGCGGTCCAGGAAACATCAATCGTGGGAATTAAAGTTCCATCGCTATCGATCCGCGATCCTTCCGTGGCGGTGAGGCTCGTCGGGGGCTGAGTCGTTTTCCCATCATAGAGAGTGACTTCCCCGCCCGAGAGGAAATCTTCCGCATCATCGGAGAGCCAGTTGTAAATGGAAGAGGCGGTTTCAATGCATCGAAGGTCAACGCGAATCCCGCCAGAGGGCTCGATGGCGATGGCGTAATCCACCACTTCGAAGGGCTTTTGATCGTAACCCATGCGGTCGTTCGTAATCTGGATCACATCCCCAGCTTTGAACTTCAGGCCAGCGAGGTTTACCGGGACAGTGATCACGGTCTGCTGGCGGCTCTTCAAAAGAGCAACCTTTGCTAGACGCTGTGCCTGCTCGTTATCCGTAACGAACGGAAGCGGCATATCCAGATAAATGGGATCGCCGTCCTCCGTGGCATAGGTCGAGGAGATCTGAGCGGGGTAATCCGCGACGGTGTAATTCTTCTCCTTGGAGAGAAAGATCCCTTTGACCCCGTTGTACTGGCTGCGACGGGATTGGCGCGTTTGAACTTGAATCTGGCCCACCATCACCGATTCATCGATGGTGATCGTCGGGCTCACATATTGCGCGGCGCGGATGAAGTAAGATCCCCCGGAATAGACCAGCATCCCGCCCATCGCAGAGAGCATCGAATCGATGTTCTCTTTCCTGGAATTCGCGGTATCCACGATCCCGTTGATCTGAAGCTGGGGGATCGGATCGGCATTCGAATCGAGATCGATATCGCAATAATCCGCAGCCGTTACCAGAGCGGAGGAATTGATCAGAGCCGCATCTTCCCCAAGGCCATATTTGGAATCGACCAGATAATCCCGGACTGCTAGAGCGGGGTTCTGGCTCCAGGTCCAGGTTGAGGAGTCATTGACCCGATGGGTATCGACCCCCACGCTCGCATCGTAATGGGAACTGGTGGAGTCCTGGCGGGGGTCGTAAATCTTCTTTCCCCGAACAATCGCGGAGACGTTTGGGATGCCATTCGGGAACTGATCGGGATCATATTCCAGGCGGACGTAAAGATAGGCGGTATCCCGAAGGATGTGATCATTCGTCCAGGCTGCGCTCTCAGAGACCAGATCGGAATCCGCTGTGGTCTGGTCGCCTTTATAGAACTTGATCCGAGCATATGAACCCCACCCACTTTGGTAGGTGCCTTGCCAGACCTTTTCATCATTGAAATAGACGGACTCGAAGGCGTCGATCTCATGGCCCGCCATTGCGATGACCATATGAAGGTATTTGTTATCCGCCCCAGAGGTGGTGATGTAGACCACCGTTCCACCAATCCGAGATCGCCCATAAACAATCTTCTTTGAGGTCGCGGGTTCTCGAACTGTCGCCGTTAATCCCGCTAAGGATGCTCCGGTGTTTAATTTAGGCTTCGGAGCGAGGGCTCGACTGACCACACTGAGACCAGCCCCAATCGCAAAGGCAGCAGCAGCCGCGCCGAAGGTGAGTGCAGTCCCAGCGACGACTGCCGAAACTGCTGCGCCACCGACTGCGGCGATACCTGCGACAACGGCGACGGCCATTCTCTAGCTCCTTAAAAGTTTCGCATAGAGCCGTTCGATGTAATCGAACTCCAGGCGCTCCATGAGAGGGTCGAAAGGCGCGTGAACTTTTGTGTTCACCGTCATCAGAGTGACGCCTTCCGCCTTCAAATTAGCTTCAGCGAATTTTATCAATTGCCAGCCTGCGGTACCTTTACGAAATTCCGGCTTGATATAGATCACATCATTCGTGGCGAAGAGGTGATCCGAATAGTGAAGAGACTGAGAGACGACCAGGACGAAATAGCCGACCATCTTCCCATCGTCTCTAACAGTGAAGATCCGAAGAGCGCCAGAGGCAGAGAGGCGAGCGTATTCCTTCCAATTCGGATTGAGCTTGATGTGGTCCTGATAGAGGGCGATCTCCTGCCAATGATCTTCCAGGAGCTCTTTGATCTCATCCTTTATGCTTTCAAACGCTTCATGCTGAACAGTGACCATCCCATCACCTTATTTGTATGTCGAGAGAAACCCCTTCCCCGTCTACATTACCGCCCCCGGTGCGTCCCCTAGAGACAGTGCGACCCCAGACGATATCCTTTTCCTGGATGGAGGCGACGAACTCAAAGCCCTTATCCGTGGGATAGTCGATCTTCTGATCCTCCGCCGTATTCCTTCGAATGGCGGTTCTTTCAAATTCGATCAGCCGGTTCTCCACAGAGATCGCGATCTCCCCCGTCTCGCCAGAATCAGAGACGACCATCACATCCATGAAGCCAGAAAAGACCTTTACGGGAGAGCTGATAACGTCCCCGTTTTCATCCATCGCTCCGAGATAGATATCCAGAGTCCGCCCCTGGTAATCCTCATCCCGCGCCTTCGATATCAAAGGTTCGCCAATTCCAGAGAGAACCACCTTCGCCCCATTCGCGACTAGATCGCTAGACTCTTCGATGGCACTAATGCCTAGGAGATTCCCGGCTCCAATATAGGTCACGGAGTTATAGGTGAGATCCCCAATGCCATTCCAGAGATTGACGTTCCCGGAATCAAAGGCGGCTTCCACGAAAACAATCGGGCGCACCAGGTCCGCAGTCGAAACGGTCTGCATCTCACTGGAAAGGACTCGACTCATAGGGCCTCCACGCAAGCGAAACTGAAGCCATAGAACGAGGCTTGATCAATGTCCCAATCGATCTCATTGGAGGCGAGACGCCAGATTCCCTTAGGTAAGGTGAAGTCGAGCGCCGTGCTAGAGGTGACGGTTTGCCGTGCTGGCGGCATGATCTGGATCGCCGTTCCGCTCGTTGCTTCCGTCACGATGTAGAGGTGATCTCCCAGAGAGAAATAATCCCCCGCCGTAACCCCGGAGAAAGTACCCGTGGCGCTGGTTGTGTTCGCTGTAATAGCCGAGATGCTTCCAGTCGCCGTTGTGGTGTGGAGAGGATTCCCCATCGAGAAGGTCTTGCTCATCCCTCTTAAACCAGCCAGGAAGGCTTCCACAGCCTTGGCATCACTCCGAGCCAGGGGAGGGAGCTTGATCTCCGCTTCCCACCGAACCCCCGGATGCTCATAAACCTGTTGATCAAAGGTGAAGGGACTGGAGCTCATCGCCGTAGCAGAGCGCAGTCTCATGGTCATCGATTGAATCCCCACACTGGGGAATGAGAAGTCCGCTGCCATTTATGCGCCCACCATTGCCCGAGAGTAAGCCCCGCCGCGCATCCGCGCTTCGGCGACTGCCGACTTCGCTGCTGCCTGAATCTGCGGCATGAGATTCGCGATCTCCGCCCTCACCGTCTGTTGAATCCCAGTGGTGACGTTGATCGTCTGTTGAACCACCACCTTCCCGCCGTTCATATCGTCGTTCGAGATGATTGAGCCCGTGCGAGCAGGAACGAACATCTCCGGTCCACGCTCCCCGACCATGTAGGCTTTGCCACCCTGTACAGATCCGCCGATGGCTTTACCAGGAGCAGGAGATGCAGCGCCAGCGGGAGAAGGGAAGGCCCCGGTGATCGCATTAAAGAGGGGCTGGATCAGGTAATACTTGATCAGCATCTTCGTAAGGTCTTGGATGATACCGCGAGCCATATCACCGAAGGCGTCTTTCAGACCCTTCGTCCCCTCTACAGCCGCCGCCAAGCCGTCTGTGAGGCTATCCATCGCCCGATTGCCTAAGTCCTCAAAGTCTTTTTTCAGGCTCTCAAAACGCTGTCCAGTGCTTTGTAGGCCCTCCGAAATCCCCTGGAAGGCTGCGCCTGCTGCTTCGCGCATCTGATCGAATAGGGTAGGCGTTCCGCCAATCGCCACCACGATTTCTTCAGCGGTTTCTGCAATGCCTTCCCGAGTCGAAGTTAAGCCGGACTCAAGCGCATCGAATGCTGCGGTGATCCCATCGATAGGAATCGGAGGGATTTGAACAGGCGCTTCGAACTTCGCTGCTGCTGCTTCGTACTGAGCCACCCCCTCATTGAGGTTGTCGATCTCCTCCTGGATCGCTTCGTCTGAGCGACCCATGATCCCGAAGAATCCGCGCTCATCCTGGGGCTTCGCTAATTCCTCCTGGAGTTCAGCGATCCTAGCCTTCAGATTGCCGACCTTCGTCGCCGCTCCCGATGCCTCATCAAAGGTGAAGGTATTTCGGAAGGTAGCCCAGGCAGTGTTCAGCGCATTGATCGAGCCGATGAAGAAGTTGAACAGTTGAGCGCCAGCGATAGTTGCAGCCCTAAGGGCGCGAATCATGTCCACGGCGATTGCTTTCGCTAGGGCTTCAAAGCCACCCTTCAGGCTCGCTTGCTCCACGATAAGGTTTGTGAAGTGAGTCGTCAGGGCTTCGATACCAGGCGCGAGCTTTGCGACCACCTGATCCCTAAGGCCACGCATGACTCCATTCAGGCGAGCGATGGCGTCGTTCGTATCTTCGACCCCTTTGACCGCCCCGGTACTCAGTACCATCCCTAGGGTTTCGGCTTCCTGGAACATCCCCTGGAGGCCAGAGCGTCCTTCCTTCAGGGTTTGAACGAGCGCCACACCCTCAGAATCGAAGAGCTTCATCGCCAAGCGGACGCGATCCGCATCAGTCCCAGCCCCTTCAAAGGCGTCAGCAAGGGCGAGCATCTGCTGTTCGAGGGGGAGCTTCGTCAGTTGAGAGGCGTTAAGACCCAGCTCCCGGAGCGCATCCTTCGCCTCACCCGTTCCCCGAGCCGCTTCGGCAGTTCGGCGGATGAAACGCTGGAGAGCCATATTCATGGTCGCGGTTTCGACCCCAGTGATGGCTGCTGCGTGATGAAGTTTCTGGAGTTCTTGCGTTGTTACCCCAATGCGCCGCGCAGTCTTAGCGAGCGCATCAGTAGCCTCCAGGGAGGCTTTGACCATAAGACCTAGACCACCAGCACCCAAAGCAGCGCCGATGGCGGTCTTTACGTTGAGAAGGGACTTCGAGACTCCACTCAGGCCCCGCGACACACTATTAAAAGCCTGCCGCGTCTTATCGACGGCGGTGATAGTTACCGAAACATCAGGTCTTTTTGCCATCGTTCTCTGCCTGGATTTTGAAGTAAGCGAACCACTCGTTCAGTTCACTCACCGAGATCTCTTCGATCTCTGATATCGTTTTGTGCAATCGATCCGCCAGAGCTATGACGTTCATTCTCCAGGGATCGCTTAGGAGTTTTTTTCAGCGACCTCCATTGATTGCACATCTGCGAACATCTGTTCAGCGATTCCGCTGATCACAGTCGTTTCCTCTCCCATCAGATCAAGACGATCTTCTGCGGAGTTAAAGATTCGGTCCCCGGACTCATCCTCTGCCTTCATTAGGATGAGATCGACCATGCCTGCGATGCTCATCGTCTCCAGAAACTTCGGATGCTTCTTCTGGAGTTGATCGAGGTCATAGCAGGTCAAAGGACGACACCACATTTTGAATGGGATGCCGTCCTTATCAGCCCACGCTTCGACGGAAATCTCCCGCCGGTTTACTGTCCGCCGTGCCCTAAGTTCCCTCGCCACTCCCATCTTAGGCCACCGTGGATTCAGTCAGCGATCCGCTTACCTGGACAGAGAAGGTGGCTTCCACCATGCCATCGAAAGAGGCAGTGATATCAGAAGCCGTCACGATCCCGGAGCCGCTGTAGTACACAGAGCCAGAACCAGTGCCTTCGGGATAGAGTTCGAAGTCGATTGAAGCGCGCTCATCGAGAACGAGCTGCCCAGTCGAATCCGAGGAATCCCAGTAGCAATCAACGCTGAGCGTTGCGCTACCCTGACCCTGGGCATAGGTGCGATGAGTATCACCCATCACGGTATCTTCAATCGCGTCAGCCGCACGGGCCAGCGTGAAAGAACGAACTTCAGCGACCGCAGCGACTGATCCGCCACTGGTCGCCACCTTGATGCTCCCGTTGGAGCCGGTAACAGTCGCCATTATTCATCCTCCTCAGGACTGGGCGCTTCGACACTCTCAGGCTCAGTTTTGGGCGCTGCCTTGGACTTCTTCGCCAGCTTCCAGCCCCGAGGCTTGAGAAAATTAAACTTATGCTCCGTGACGAACATGATATGCCCGTCCTTTTCAATCTGCACCAGACCACTCATGCCGCAGTCTCCATGTCATTTTCCAGAGTGACGTATTCGACCTCTACATCTAAGGTCGCCCGAGCCACGGGCTGATCTCCGTCCCCTGAAAAGTCCGCGTCAAAGGAAGTGATCCGAGTATCCTTTGCGTAACCTCCACGGGTCCGATCAGTATAAAGCGCCTCTTCGACTTCCACGCTGATCGCGTCCAGCGTATCGTCGAAGTTCGTGATCGCCTTCACATAGATCTCAACGGCGACCACCAGCGTTCGAATCTGAGTCCTTGGGGGGTTGATCGTCCCGTATTCGGTATCTTCAGTCTTAGTGAAGATCGCAATCCCAGGGAGCTTGTTCTCCGCTAAGGGGTAGACCCGAGTCTGATAGACGTTCGAGCCCGTAGTGGCGAGACCCGTCAGCGTCGTCTCTACGTTGTCCCGAATCAGCTTCCGAACGTGAGCCATCAGGGCTTCTCCAGCATCAGTTCGGTCATCCCGGTTCCGTCAGGCATAACCACCCGGATCACATAAGCGACCCCAGAGATCGTCAGTGTGTCCCCTTCCGCTGCTGCGGGAATATCAGCAGTCCGACACACAAACCGAGGGCGAGTCACAGCGAAGCTCACAGAGCCTCCCGCATCGACCGCCTCGTAATCGTTATCCAGAATCCCAGTCACAGCAGATCCCACACCCCCAGAGGGAGTGAAGGTCGCGCTCACGCCAAAGTCAGCAAGCAAGAGGGCGCGATCATCTGCGGTTTCGACTGGCATTCTTAATCCTCAGTCTTTCGAGGCCGACCCCTTCGTCGGGGTTTGCTCTCTTCATCCAATCCGATGCTGCGATTCTCTGGCTCTTTGGGCTCATCGTAAGGAGCCACCCGACCCATCAGCATCAGGTTCCGACCTTCTTCATCATTCAGTTCGACAATCGACCCAAAACGGCGAGCCCGACCGCCAGCGACACATCCTTTCAATATCTTATACCGCATCACTTCTCCGAAGGATCAGGCCCCCCGAAGGGGGCCGTCACCGTTAGGGTTTAGACCCCGTCCGAGCCCACGGCAAACGAGACCGCGTGACGGACCGCAATGTCCATCGACTGAAGGGCGATGATTCGTAAACCACCTTGCAGAGCCAGAGCCGACTCATCCAGGTAGATATCGAGGCCACCGAAGAAGCCCATCAGGAGATCGGCAAAGTTGCCGAAGTACATATTCCCAGCCGTTGCTTGATTGGAAACGATGGCGCGATAACCATTGATCGTGCCGCCAGGTTCCACAACGTACTGACCGGAACCGCTGTCCTTCAGGGTCGTCTTGAGAGCCCCGTACATCGCAGCAGGCAGGATGTAAGCGAGGTTGCCCATCAGACTATTGTCCTCTGCCAGGGCCGTCTCAAGAGTTACCGTCTCTGCCCAGGTCGGATTAGCAGCCGCGAAGTTCGTCACGGTGTTGATCCCGCTGGTGTTCAGGATGCCGGTCGGCTGACCGGAAGAACCGGAACCTTCCAGGCCACCCAGGTCGATGGCGAGAGCAATGGCACGGCTGAGATCAGCGCGAACCAGAGCTTCCACATCCAGAGACGCGGCGGTCTGGAGGAGCAGTTGGCGAGAAATGTCCGTATGCACACCGACCGTTTTCGGGGTCATGGTCACGGAGCCCACGGTCATCTCGCTTTCGGAGACGTTCGTGCTTTCTGCGACCCAGCCAGCCGAAGCGGTGCCGGTCTTGCGCGGGATCTTCACATCGCCAGAGAGACCTTGGAGAACGGTCGCACCTGCAGCCATGACGGACGATGCGTTGACGAGTGATTCAATGAAATCACCGCCACGGAAGTCATCCGTGAAGAGAGCAGCGTCGTCCGTGCTGTTGAGGTCACGCTTCCAGTTCCGCATCACCTCTGCGGGAAGCAGGATGCCGCGAGCGGACTGATTGAATGCGCGCTGGGCAGCTTCGGAACACTCAAGTTCGAAGGCCGCAGCCTCGCGAGCTTTGCGATCCGTGGGGTTTGCCATGTAGCGCACAGCGTTGAGCAGGCTGTACCGCTGACGCTCTTTTTTGGTCAGACCGATTTCCTGGTTATCCAGGGCTTTGTCCGAACCAATCTTCTCAAGAAGCGCGCTGCGGAACTCTTCCACGCTCTGACCCTTGGCGATGGCTTCCTGCGCCATTCCGCCTTGGTTGTGACGCTGACCCAGCTCAACGATCTGAGCAGCGTTCTTCTCTGCGGCTTTGCGGGCTTGCGCCTCGATTGCCGCCACATCGATTTGATCGGTCATTTGATGACCCTCCTGATCGTTAGACGTTACGGTGATGTGAGGAACTTGCCCGCTCCGACCGATGCCGATTTCACTCTGATCAGCCGGGAGAGAAACAAGCGATGCCTCTAAGGGCTTCCAGGACTTGGCGACGTAAGTCTCCCCGTCCTTTCGCTCCATTTTGTTGATGGCATACCCAATCGAAATATTCGATTTGATTCCATCAACGATATCGTCGAACGCTTCCCGAGCGAGCGCGCCCTTTCCAAGGCGAGCTACAGCACGGAGTCGCCGTGCCTCCGAGTCGAGTTCGACTGATTCGATAACCCCGATCTGCTTCTCAGCATCATGGTCGAGCAGGAGAGGAGCTCGCCCAGAATTGATGAAGCTCAGATCGATGGCGTCTGCACTATGCTCTAGGACTTCCATCCCGAAGCTACGCTCCACCGGGAATTCAGAGCTGATGCTCATCCGAATGCGGCGAGAATCTTCGTCAATCGCTCGCGCTTCCATGTCCTGGGCGCGATGAACGACTTCGACGTTCGCCTTCCGCTCTTCGGTCTCTTCAATCTCAGGCTGAACGGCTTCGGCCTCGACCGTCTCTGCCTGGATTTCTTCCACTTGATCGACGGGCTCCATAGCTCGTTCCTCCGTTGCTGGCTCAAAGAGGATCGGCTCGTAACCGTTATCCTCTAGCCACTGCCTAGCTTCATCTGCCGTGAACTTCTCAGCGTCGAAGCGAATAGCTTGAATCTCAGACTCTCCGTCTTTGACTCCCAGAATTATATCAATTCCATCGCCCAGTTCATCGTTCATGCGACGGAACCCCTGGTATTGATCGGGATCAGTAATCCGGGCTGCGTGTTCGTTGGGATAGGGCCGTTCTTCGAGGCTGCGATCCTCTTCGTCGATGTTATCGATTCGATCCATGATCGCATTCGCCCAAGTCTGTGCTGGTGAACCACCCCAAAGCGCCCACGCTATTCTCCCAGCCGAGGGATAGCCCTCTTCGCCAGGTCGGAAGCCTTCGGCACCTTTGTCCACTTCATGCCGTGCGAAGTAAGACGCCATCCGCTTCACGGTATCAATCGAAAGATTCCGACGATTCACAATGTCGCGAGCGCGAGCCACGCCGACCTCAGTGCCGCCGCGCCCAAACTCTTCGCGCCAGTCGAGGCCCTTTTGAGCCTCTTCGACCATCCCCTCCGTGGGGGAAGTGTCGATCTCGACTCCCTTATAGGTCGCCATCGTCGATCTCCGGTTGAACGGGCATCTGCTGGGCGTTGTAGGGTTCGAGGGCGTACTTCACGCCAAACTCTGCCATGAGAGCTTTGTCGCGTTGAATCTGAGACAGCAGTTCTTCCACATCCTTCCCATACTGAGCGGCCACATCCTGGAGAGAGAGGATTCCAGCCTTCATTCCCATGACTGCCGCGCTCATCTCTTTCTGCGGATCGACCCAGGACCAGCCACGGGCTCTGAATTCGGACGCATCAAAGAAGCGATCAAATTGGCGAACCGGGACTCCGAAGGAGTTGATCTCCATCGCTGACCCAAGCCATGCCTCATAAATCGGGAGAACGATGTGGTCCAGCATGAACTTCTGGATCACCTTGTACTGATCCCGATCCTCTAAGGCTCCTTGGCGGATCGAAGAATAGGAGGTGGCTTCGAGGTCGTTCGCCAAGCTGGTGTAGGAAACTCCCAGGCCAGAGGCGATCCCCTTCAGAACCCCTTTGTGGAAATCTGCGAATTCATTGCTTGGGAATTGGGTATCGAACTTCTCAATCGTCTGCCCCTGACTCAGAACGTGGAAAGTCCCAGGCTCCGCATCGATGGTCGGCACATTGTCCACGATATCATCAGGCATAAAGCCATCCCCGGCGGGGGTGGTGATGAAGCCCATCTTCGAGGCGCCGATCCTCGCGTTGATCACAGCGGCTTCCCGGAAGGCGTGGAGCTGCTTCAGAGCAGGAATCGCGGCAGCAAGCCAGGGCTCTCCGCGAGTCTGTCCTGCGCGTAACTGAATGAATGCGTGAATGACGCGATCAGCAGGAACGCGACGGTGCTGCTGGCTCATTCGGAAAGCGGTGTAATCGTAATCCCCCGGATGATAGGTCTTGAGGTGATAGGCCACTGGACGCTTGAACTTATCAAGCTCTACACCCATGCGAATTTCATTCCCGCCAGGGAGTTTCTCGTTCTTCTCTTCGTCGAGTTGATCGGGTTCGATGAACTCCAGAGCGAAGGAATCGTGGAAGGAATTCCCACGGTGCTTAATGATCAAGACCTCACCGTCACGGGCGAGGCTTTCGATGGCGAGCTTCTGCACATCGAGCCAGCTCATCTTCCCGTCAACGGTACAGCGACCCATCCGACCCCACGCCTTAAAGGCGCTCTCTGCGGCTTGATTGCCTTCCTGATCAAGACGGCCACGGGGGTCCGTATGCTTCACCTGAAGGGTAAAGCCACGCTCTCCCACCACGTTGATCTTCATTAAGTTGAGGTAGCGTTTCGCGTACTCGTTATTGCGAGCGAGATCCCGTGATCGGCTCCGCATCCGCGTGATGATCGGACGGAGCTCTGAGTCAGCAGACCGATCAGAACCAGGGAAATCAGAGAAGAGGCGACCAGCGTTCGCTGCCGCAAACTGACGCTTCATCATCGTCGGTTTTTGATTCTTGGGCTTTCGAAAGAGCTGGTCGAAGATGCCCATAATTAGAACCTCACCTGTACGGTTGCGCCATTCTTCTTCCCACGCTTCACCAGTTCAGCGTTGTTATGGGCTATGACTTCGCGCTTGTAGTAGTCGCGAGCATCGACTAGTTCCTGGAAGCTCATCTTTGTCAGGCTTCGACCGGCGATGCTATAGCTTGAAACGTCCGAATCCGCCTTTCCTTCGAGGATGGTCTGGATCTTGGCGACCATGATCTCCGCGTGAATTCGGGGATCAGCTTGATTCGAATCCATGTCCGGGATGGCGGTGAAGTCCCCGATATCGACGACGACGCGATTCGCGGAAGAGGTTTGCGTGATCTCTAATTGCCAGTGATATAGACCAGGCGCGAAGTCGGCGCTGGTCGCAGAATCAACGGTGAAGAGATAGGTGCCACCAGATTCAGTTGCGGGGAGCTTGATCTCGTTCGCCCCGCCTCCGGTAATCCGAGCAACGTATTCGGCGGAGTATTCAGCCAGGGGGTAATCAGTTACCAGATCACTCCGCTTCCACTGAATGTAATCCCCGACGACGATCTCTGTGGGTTCGCCTTCGGGAGCTTGGTTAGGATCGAACAGATTAGCCATATTCTACCGCCATGAATTCACAAACCCGCCACGCGGGCGGTTGATCAATGGGCGAGGTGTACGCTGTTCCACTTTCGGCTCCTCAGGTTTTGAGACCGCACGATCCGCCAGCGTATTTATATTGACATTGAGAATACCATATGCAGCCAGGGCGTACACTAGACAGTCGAGGGCTTCATTCCGGGGCCTGATCTTCTCAAACGACCTCCGTTTGAACCCCTTGTGGAATCTGGTCACGATCCGTTCTGCCGTTAATTGGCGGAAATATTCATCGTCTAATGTGTCGGAAAAGTGCAGATAGCCAGGACCGGGGTCCGTTATCTGAAATCTCGCAAATAGGAGGTGCTTCACCGTATCCACGCCAATAGGGAATAAGGGGCATTTAGCGACGTTATTCTTCGATGGTCGTCCCGCTATCGGCACCCCTTCTCCGCCGCGCCCCTTTATGGCAAAGACGCGATTCCCATAGTGCTTCTTGCAGAACTGATAGACCGAATTTGTAAAGTGACCCCCAGAGTCCACACAGGTCGCTCTGGCCCTCATCTCTCTCCCGGACTCCGTGGTGTAGGTCTTGAAGAGATCGCTCTCTACAGCGCCCCAAAGTTGCGGAGTGGAGGGGTCTCCGTAGTACGTCTGATGTTCAAGAACAAATGCCTCATCATCTCTGGCGATTCCGAGCGTTGTCACCTCGACTCGCGAATCCTGAACGTCCGCCCCCTTAACAATGAGCAGAATATCGTCCGGGATCGGGGTCAGATCCTCCGTTCTTTGACTCAGGAAGAAGGCATCGACGGCTTCCCCTTGCTCCTCATAAGGTTCAGCGAGAGTCGTATTAACGAAAACCCTGAGCTGTTCGGGATTCTTATGGACCCGAATGAAGTCCTGGACGATCTCCCTAAGGGTCGCCCAGGGGGAATAGAGCGCGGAGATGTGGAATCCAGCCACGCCATTCGTTGGTTTCTGAGCGATCCACTGTCCATTCCTCACGGACCATAGGCGATCCGACTCGCTCCATAAGACGCCACAGTGTTCGCAGACGTAGGCAGCAGTTTCCGGCTGATCGGATTCCCACTTCACCTGAGCCCATCTCAGGACTTGCGATTCCTCGCAGTGCTTACAGGGAACGTGATACTGGCGTTGATCGGATTCCTCATAAGCCATCTCAATCCGACTCGCTCCCTTCGTCGTGGGAGTCGAGGTGAGGATCAGCTTCCGGTTCCAATAGGTGGCGGATCTCTTCTTAGCGAGAGCAATGGGATCGCCCTCCGTCCCACTGGACGGGGGATATCTGTCGATCTCATCACAGCACACCAGGCGGATGGGTCTGGAGCTAAGCGTGGATGGCGCGTTGCTCCCTGTTAGAGAGATGGCACCCCCAGGGAAGACCTTGTGCTGAGTGGTATTCCCGGAGTCCCTTGAACGCGGATCTCTGACCTTATCCCTAAGGGAGGGGGTTGATCGAAGGAGTCCCGCTGTCAGACGGTCCTTCGAGAACGACTGAGCCATCTCCACCGTGGGCATGAGGTAGAGGATCGGACAGGGGCTGTGGTGGATGTGGTAGCCAATGACATTCAGCAGCGTCTCCGTCTTTCCTAGCTGAGCGCCAGCCATGACCACCACCTCGGAGATGGTGGGATCGGAGCAGGCGTCCATGATCCCTCGCTGGTACTCTGCTCTGGAGGTATACCATCGCCCAGGCTCCGCGCTGCTTTGAGAATCTAACCGGCGATGTTCATCCGCCCAATCGCTTACGGTTAGGCGAGGAGGTGGAGCGAGGACGCTAATCGACTCCTTCAGGGCCGATGCTAGTCGCTGCTGTGGGGTCAATTTCTGGGTCATAGTTTGCTAGTTCCGCCAAAGTCTCCCGAACGAGGTCGTCCAAAATCTGCTGAATCTGTCCCGGCTGACTCTCTGCCGCTATCACTGGAGCCGCCTTAGTTGGGATCGCCATCAATTTGGACTTGAAGGCCATCAGCACGTTTTCCCACGCCTTTTGAACGTCTGCGGCGAAGATCAGTTTCTCCTCCAGGATATCGAGGTCGATCTGCGCCTTATCTGCTTGGAGCTTCACCAGCCGCGCCTTCTCTGTGTGGTAGTCGCTGGGCTGACTGGCTCCCGCTGCTCTTTGCTGTAAGAGCTTGAGGTATCCGTGAACCGATGGGACTAGGTGGTACTTCCCCTGTCCTTCTTTCGGAATCACGCCTTCCTTTGTGAGCTGCTGAACCCGCCTCTCGCTGATCATCAAGAGCCTCGCGAGGGCGCTCACTGTATAGGTAATCTGATCTAGCTCGTCTGGCTTCACTTTGGCGGTTGTCATAGCTTCCATCTATTAAATGGCGAAATGTGATTTGTGGGCGCTATCACTAGCAAAACACGGCGGCGCGAATAGACC
>Ga0136656_1000045_pt1 | contig 32931 bp, 37 predicted proteins | sample CPBDNA_9_FD_94862 | JGI IMG/M metagenome (GOLD analysis project Ga0136656, IMG submission 94862) | Freshwater to marine salinity gradient microbial communities from Chesapeake Bay, USA - CPBay_Sum_15_0.8_DNA (version 2) | ecosystem: Environmental > Aquatic > Marine > Coastal | place: USA...
AAATGTTTGAAGGATTTATTGAGTTTAATTCGCTCTTCAAAAAAGGCTATATCAGGGCTATTGGTACTTGAATATGTCCCGTCAAGAATATTACTAATATGATTATGTATCATTGTCTCACTGAGTTTAACTCCTTTGGTTTTGACCCATTGTCTTTCTCCGTCGGTAGTTTTCTTTTTATGTTCTCCAAAAATTACCACAATTCCTTCTCCTCCAAATCCAGAGGTTGGTTTTAAGACGAAGCTTTTTGGTAATTTATTATAATCAAAATTATTTAGCTTTTCATAAGAGCGAACAGAAGCTAAGAGTTTTGGAGTTGGTATATTATTTTGCTGGAGAACTTTTTTGAATTTGATTTTGTTATCTACTAGCTTGACCCATTTACGGTAATTGTAGGGCTTGATATAAGAGAGGTTACGGGCATTCATCCCGAGTATTTTTTGACTAAATACGAATGCTTCTAGCCAATTCATAGCTTATTGATTGCTAATAATCTTACGGAAACGAATATATTCAGAAATTCTAAGCCCTTCATATCTACCAAGGAATATAATTCCAGCAAATACCACTAAAATTATCCATGGATTATAGAATACTAAATCTCGAAGTCTGGTGGTGGTCATTATGAGGTTACCAATTGAGGATAAGACTAGGGTTTCTACAGATAGAATTATAGCTGTACGATAACCTTTTTCCATTTGGGCATTGATAAACTTTTCTACTAAGGTGATAATGATTAAAATCTGATAAATCGAGGCTTGTACGAATATTGTGCTATCCGAGAATATTCCCCAGATTAGGCTAAAGAACATAGACAGGGCTGTAATAGATAGGATCAAAGCCATTTTGGGTAAATACAAAATTCTAATTTTCCGAAGCAAGAACCGTACTATGGAGGCTACCAGAAGGGAGACTATAAAAATACTTACTCCATACTTGAAGCCAATTTCAGTTAGAGCAAAGGTTATAATTAGTGGGGTATAAATACCAAAAGCCTTAATTCCAACCACTTGTCTAGCAGCAACAATAAACCCTGCCATAATAGGAAACATAAGTAAAATATCAATTGTTTCGCGAGGGACATTATTATCTATTAAATAATTGAAGAATATATCCATAATATTATAAAACTAATTGAGATTATTGTATTATTTTGCTATAGTATAACATAATAATATATTTTGACTAGTAGCAAATTTATGGACCGATCAGTATACGACGATTATAGCTTGCATAAAGGAAAATTTCAAACTCAACCGGGACTAACTCGAGAAGTGGTTGAAGAGATTTCTAAACAAAAAAATGAACCCTCTTGGATGTTGGCAAAGAGGCTCAGAGCTTTTGAATTATATCAACAAACTCCTCTCCCAAATTGGGGACCAAGTTTAGATGGTTTAGATTTGGATCAGATTATTTATTTTAGCCGTCCAGATGCTCAGGAATCTACTACTTGGGAGGATGTCCCACAGGATATTAGAGATACTTTTGATAAATTAGGGATTCCAGAGGCAGAAAAACAGGCTCTCGGGGGGGTTGGAGCTCAGTATGATTCGGATATGGTTTATCATAATCTAAAGCAAGATTTGAAGGATAAGGGTGTTATTTTTGAGAATATGGATACAGCTTTACAGGAATATCCAGATTTAGTGAAAAAGTACTTTATGACTCAATGTATTCCGATTAATGACCATAAATTTATTATGCTGCATGCTTCAGTTTGGAGTGGGGGAACATTTATTTATGTACCAAAAGGGGTAGATGTAGAGTTGCCTTTGCAGGCTTATTTTCGTATGAATATGCAATCTGGGGGACAATTTGAACATACTCTAATTATTGCCGACGAGGGTTCTAAATTAACTTATATTGAAGGTTGTAGTGCCCCAAGATGGAATGCCTCGGCTCTTCATGCAGGAGGAGTAGAGATATTTGTACATAAAGGTGCTCAAGTCAAATATATAAGTATAGAAAATTGGAGCAAGAATACTTATAATCTCAATACCAAAAGAGCTCTGGTAGATGCCTATGGGACCATTGAATGGCTAAATGGAAATATGGGAAGTGGGGTGACAATGTTATATCCTTGTAGTATTCTACGAGGAGAGTATGCTCGCTCGGATAGTCTCGGGATAGCATTTGCAGGGGAGGGACAAGAGCAAGATACAGGCTCCAAGGTAATCCATGTAGCTCCCTATACTAAATCCACTATCAGTGCTAAAAGTATTTCTCAAGATAATGGAGTTTCGTCTTATCGAGGTTTGGTCAAAATTACACCCAATGCTATTGGTAGTGAATCACATATTGTCTGCGATGCCTTACTAATGAATGACGGAGCCAAGTCTGATACCTATCCAGTTATGCAGGTAGAGACTAGTGATGCTCAGATTGGACATGAGGCTAGAGTAGGTAGGGTAGGGGAGGAAGAGGTTTTTTATCTAATGAGTCGAGGTATGAACGAGGGAGAAGCTAGGAAAATGATAGTCAATGGATTTATAGAGCCAGTAGTCAAGGCATTACCTCTTGAATATGCAATTGAGCTCAATCGCTTGATTGAAATTGAAATTACTGATTCAGCTACCTAAATATGGCAATTTTTACTACTCATACACCATCAGACGATACATATCTGATTATAAAATCTAGGAATCAAGAAGTGTTAAATTTATTGGATTTATCACCTCAAAGCCTAATTCATATTGCTGAACAAGCTACATTAGAACTTATAATTGGAGCGGGTAAATATAATCACAATATACATCTAATTCTCACCAAAGGAGCAAAATTAGAAATTCTAGAACAAGAGACTTGGAGCGGGACTATAAACTGGACTATTGACCTCATTGAGCCGTATTCAGCAGTACAGTATATTACCAGATTAGATATACAAGAAGACTCCCAGAATATGATTATAGTCAATCATCAGGCTGCTTATACTAAGTCCCGGATTGACTCGAGATATTGTCTTATAACTAGGCATAAAGTAACACAACACACTATAATCCAAATTCCAGAATCTATAACCCATTGCCAAGCTACTCAATCAGCTGAGGTTTTACTGCTAACCGACCGATCACAAGTACAAATTATCCCTGAACTCAGAGTAGCTACCGATAATAGCAATGCCAGCCACGGAGTCTCAATACACCCCATCCGAGCACAAGATATATTCTATCTAATGGCGAGAGGTATCAGTAAACGAAAATCCCTCCACATACTCAAAACCGGCTTTTTGGAAGTAAAATAAAACCACCCCGCTTAGCGCGGGATGGAGTAGTTAAGGGGTTTTTGAGGATTTTCTTTGTCTGCAGGAATAATGTATATTGGTATAGATTTAGAGTCTAAGTATATATGCTGTATAGAGATTGCTATAAAGGATTTCTGGTCTCCGGAAGCTATTATTGTTCCATTTTCATCTATAATTTTAATTGAGGTATTAAATGGATTCTGAATTGTAAGAATAGAAAGTGGCAGTCTTGTATATACAAATAGCTGAGTGCATTTTGGAGAGTTTTTAAGTGCAGTTACTAGTTTGTTTAAATCACTTATCTCATTTGAATCAACTAAAAGTTTCATGATTAACTTTAAGAGACTATGATATATTACTATAATTTTAGACAATATGTCAATTTATTTCTTTTACTTGCTCAAAACCGGGCTTTTGGAAGAAAAATAAAAACACCCCGCTCAATGCAGGGTGTGGGTTAGGTATTGTCTGATATCCCTCCATTCTCTTAGTAGAATAGTGGGAGGGTTTATAGGGATTCCGTGGCTATCACAAACAAGTATGAAATAGCAGGTCTCACTACCTATTAGCTTTCCATTTTCATCATAAATTTTTGAGTTTGTAAAATTACGATGGCACTTCCAATGAGAATTAATTTTTAGATTTGAGTCAGGAGGATTAATTGTATAGATTGTTTTAAATATAGAAAATAAATTTCCCCAAATCTCAAGAAATTGTTGATAATTCAAAAAATATTCTCAAATGGACAAATATAGTACCATATAAAAAGAATATTAGCAAGTCTTTATTTTATAGATAGTCCTAAAACTTTTTGTGCTGCAATTTGGAAATGTACTCGATTAAAATCTTCAGCTTGTGGATTGCCTGATGGATGATATTCTCTTGCCAAAAACCCAACCTTATCAGGATCTATTGCCATTTTGCTAGTTTTATAACTTTCTGCTGCTTTAGCCATTTCACTAGCTTGAGTTTTGATTTGTATTTTATGTATTTGTAGTATTTTGCTAAAATCTATATCTCTATTTTTGATCTCAGGACTAATATCATCTAGTTTTATATTACGATTTACTCTAATAATATCTCCTAAAATATTATCTTTTGGGTTAATTAAAGAATTTTCACCCTGCTGAATCATATTTTCTAATAATACTCCTCTATATTCCTCAATTAATTTATATATTGATAACTGGATCTCTTCATCAGTAATAGAATCTATTAATTCAGGGTTGAGAGTAATTGCTATAGTATCAGCCTTATGCCTAGTATCTCCTATAGAAAATTTTGGTATATCTATGGTCGCTAGAACTCCTGGAACTTGTACTAATTCTTCTGTAACTATTCTTTCTGATTCCGAACCTTTCAAATCATCTTTCATAGTTGTGTTCTCTCCTTTAGTTAACAGCCTAGCATTTCCTTGGGCTATTTTACGGGTTCTTTCTCTATATCTAGGAAATTCAGGATTTTCAGTATCGGGTACTATGAAATGACTTAATTTGTCTAAGGACATTGATCTAGCTTCAGCAGATCCAAACCCATATTTTTGATCTAATCTAGTTTCATTGATTGTCTCTAAAATCTTATCATAATAAAGCTCCATAATAGCTTCAATATCTATCTTTGAAGAGTTAGATTCTGATTCATCTAAAGAATTTAGAAGTGTTTGATATGTGCGATATCTTTCTAATAAGAATTCTACAGAATCGTTTTCCAATTCTAAAGTCTCTTCGAGATGATATAAGTTCAATTCTTTACAGGCCTCATATACCTTTTTAGATGCTTGTATTCCCTCTAAGTTTTGCTTAAAGGTATTAATTTGTCTTTGAACTCTAGGATTAGAAGATTGTTTCTCAGAAGATGCTATTAGAGTTTGCAATGAATCAGCTTCTTTCTTTTTTTGGAATAATAAAGTATTTAGTTCTTGATCTAGATTATTATCAATATTCTCATCAGGTTTATTATATATAGAATCTATAATTTCTGTATATCTATACTCAGACAAAGGTTTTATTTGTTCTTGTGTTGGTATTAAAGTTTCCATAAAATTTTATATTTACTATACACATATTATAACATATCTAGTATACTTTATCTATATGCAGGATAAATTGAATACAATTAGAGAACAATTCCCAATTTTAGATCAAGATTTGGTTTATCTTGACTCTGGGGCTTCGAGCTTGACTCCTGAGATAGTATTGGAGTCCATGAATACTTATTATAGGGAATATAGGGCTAATATCCACAGAGGAATTTATCAGACATCAGAGCGAGCTACGGCTGAGTATGAGGGGGCCAGAGCAAAGGTTGCTGAATTTATAGGAGCTAATCAAGCTGAGGAAATAATTTTTACTAGAGGATCTACTGATGGGCTTAATATGTTAGCTGATATGCTGGAGTCTCGAGTAAAGGCTGGTCAGAATATTATAATCCCAGTGACGGAACATCATAGTAATATGCTACCTTGGCGGGAATTGGCTCGCAAATGTAATCTAGAAATCAAATATATTTACCTTAAAGGCGGGATATTAGATGAGCAGGCTCTGCTTGATGAGATTGATCATAATACAGCTATAGTTGTGATAGGGCATATTTCTAATGTACTCGGGACGATACATAATGTAAAAGAGATTGCTAATAAGTCTAAAGAAAAAGGAGCCCTATGTATAGTAGATGGGGCTCAAGCAGTGGCTCATATTCCAGTATCTGTAGCAGATTTAGGGGTAGATGCTTATGTTTTTTCTGGGCATAAATTATATGCTCCGACGGGAGTGGGAATTTTATGGGTTAAATATGGCCTTTTGGAGAGTTTGACACCTTCTCGCATGGGTGGGGATATGGTAGATTATGTAAATTTAGAAACTATAGAATATGCTCCTATTCCACAGCGGTTTGAGGCTGGAACTCCACCCATTGCTGAGGTGATTGGGCTCGCTCAGGCGATTGCTTGGATTCAGAATTTAGGTTGGGACTATATTCAGACTCATGAACAAAATTTAGTACAATATGTCTGGGATCAAATTTCACTTAGACCCTGGTTAAAAGTTTTAGGTGGAGAACAAGGGCAGATGAGAATTGCCTGTTTTTCCTTTATAATAGATAATATTCACACTCATGATATAGCTTATTTATTAGCAAAAGAGAATATTTGTGTACGGGCAGGACAGCATTGTGCTAGTGGAATTGCACAGGCTCTCGGTATTGTGGGTAGTACCAGAGCTACTTTTGGGATTTATAATATTAGAAAAGAAGCAGATATCCTAATGCAGGCTTTGGACAAGATTCATACTAAATTTCAATAATATGGATGACATTTATAGAGAATATATTTTAGACTTATATCGAAACCCTTTGAATAAAAGAATTTTAGAACACTCTACTCATAAGATACATGGACATAATGCTAATTGTGGAGATGATATTTGGCTATATCTTACTATTGTAGATGATAAGGTACAGGATATTAGTTTTGATGGAGTGGGATGTGCTCTCTGCATAGCAGGAGCTTCACTTACAACTGAAAAATTAAAAGGACTTACAATAGATGAATTAGCTCAGATTACCGTGATAGAATTGTATCAGTGGTTAGGTATTGAAATGGAGTCAACTCGAGTCAAATGTGTGTCTTTAGCTTTACGAACCACTCAGGAAGTGTTAAAATAACATAAATTTGTACTAATATCTATGCTAAAATTACAAAATATTACAATTAAGAAAGATGATAAAGTTATTGTTGATAATTTGTCTTTAGAAATTAAAAAAGGGGATATCCATTATCTTATGGGACCAAATGGTAGTGGTAAAAGTACTTTAGCACTGTCTATAATGGGGTATCCAGAATATGAAATTGAAGGTAAAATTATCTTTGAGCAGCAGGATATATCTATACTTTCTCCAGATAAAAGAGCCAGACTAGGTTTGTTTTTATCTATGCAATATCCTCCAGCCATTAAAGGTGTGACAATTTTAAGTTTACTCAAAAACGCCTATCAGGCTTTATATGGTAAGGTAAATATATTAGAATTTAGGAAAAAAGTACTAGAAGAGGCTCAAAAATTAGGTTTAGGTTCTGAAATTTTATCTAGGCATGTGAATGATGGCTTCTCCGGAGGAGAGAGAAAAAGATTAGAGTTATTACAACTTATAGTTTTAAAGCCTAAGCTGGCAATTCTAGACGAGCCAGATTCGGGATTAGATATTGATGCTATTAAGTTAATGTCGACTGCATTAGATAAATTATCTCAAGAAGGAATGACTTTTTTAATCATTACTCATCTGGGGCAGCTATCTAGTCAGCCAGATAGGGTGAGTGTTATCAAAAATGGGGTAATTACAGAAGAGGGAGGAGGAGCAATGCTAGCTAAATTACAAGAAAATGGCTTTAATGACTAATATTATACAATGATTACTAAAGATGATGTAATAGCAGTTTGTCAAACTATTCAAGATCCAGAAGTACATCTGGATATCTATACTCTGGGATTAATTTATAATATTGATATTACTGATGAGAATGAAATTAATATACTAATGACATATACAACCCCACTTTGTCCCTTTGGAGGTAAGATGCAAGAAGAATTAAAAACCGCTCTGTCTATACTAAATCCAAAAGCCATAAATATTGAACTTACTTTTACTCCATTATGGAAAGTCAGTGATGAATTAAGGGAGGCTCTTGGCATATAATTTAATTTGACAAAATTATCTAGAGTGGTATAATTTTTATATAATTATCAACTAATATAAATATGAATAAATTATCTAAAATAATATTAATTTCAAGCTTCTCTATACTGAGTGGACTTATTGTTGTTAAACATACTGTTACTGCTCAAGAAATGCCTAATAGAAATAGAGATAATGCGAGAACACAGAAGCAAAATGTAGCACAAGATACCGTACAGACACAAGATACAAGTGGGGAAAACACTGCACAAAATCCAAGGCAAAGAGTAAATACTCAAGATAGTAGTCTAACTACTACACCACCTACAGATAGAAAAGATCTCAGATGTCAAAGCTATTTTGTACCTAGAATTAATAATCATCAGAATATATTTAAGTCAAAGTCTAGGGGAAGAATTGCAAAATATGACCAAGTCGTGACTAGATTAGAAAATATATCTACTAAATTAGTCGAAAAAGGAGTTGATATTACTACCTATAACTCTTATATTGCAGAACTAAAATCTAAAATCAATTCTTTTAATATAGTCAATGAAGAATATATAGCACTCTTAGAAGCTAATACCAATACAGAAACACTTTGTAATGATAGAGAGCAAATGTCTTCTCAAATAAAGATTAGAAAAGAAAAGTTACAATTAGTTATAGCTAAAGATAAGGAGATTAGAATGTATATCAAAGACACAATTATTGTATATTTAAGAAGCCTACAAACTCAGACAAATACTTCTGGTTTAGAATCATCTTCTACTCCATCTACCAATAATAACCGAGTATTACCACAACAATAAATAAAACTACTAATATGGATAATCAAGAATTAAATAGCAGTTCTAAATTAACCTCCTTTCCTGAAGAAGAAGCTACCCCTATTAGCAATATAGATACTAGCTCTAATAATGGGACACAAGTTAATAATCAGTCAGATAATATCTTAAATAAAGAAATTGTAACCAGGCCTCTATTGTGGGGAATAGTCGTGTTTTTAGTATTTTTCTCTTTTGTAATTGGAGCCGTGAGTGTGTATCGAATGTATCAGGTAGAGGATACATTTCAGGGGACTCTGATTGATGATAATTTTGGCCCTCCACCTATGCCTTGTGGAGATGGTGGAGTAGGGTGTGCTCTCCCTCCAGTTGATGTCCTTAGCTCAACCCCAGTAACGGGAGACACTATTAAAGAAGCAGATTTAATAGAGTCTGAAATAAAGTCTATAGACTCAGATCTAGAAGAAGATATATACTCAGATGAAGTGTTAGGATTATAAAGATACTTAATTTTATAATAAAATTTATCTAGAGTCAGTTATCAATATATAGTTTAGAATAAAATTAGGATGAGATATTTTATGATAACAGGAGCTACTGGTGATTTAGCTAAAACTAAGTTGTATCCAGCTTTAGCTGAAATATTTTCTAATAATTATTATATTCCAGAAACACAATTTATAGGTGCTGGTAGAAAAGAACATAATCAAGAATATTATAGACAATTAGTACAAGATAGTCTATCCAAATTTTCAGGTAAATTAGATTTTATTCAAAAATTAGAATATGTTCAAATAGATTTTACTCAAATTGATACGATACATAAAATTTTTACTCAATACAATATTAAAGCAGGAGATGAAGTCATTTGGTATATGGCAATACCACCACAAGCCTTTGATACTGTAGTAGATACTCTGGCAGAGGTCAAAAATATTCATCAAAATATAAAGTATAAATTAGTTTTTGAAAAACCATTTGGTGCAGATTTAAAGTCAGCTAAAGCTTTGAATCATAAATTAGCAGAACATTTTCGAGAAGAAGAGATTTACCGAGTAGACCATTATTTGGGCAAAGAAACCATACAAAACATTTTGGCACTGAGATTTGGAAATAGTATGTTTGAACCTCTTTTGAATAATCATTATGTGGAGTCAATTCAAATTGATGTTTGGGAAGCAAAGGGAATAGATAGTAGAGCAGATTACTTTGATAAAACAGGAATTATTAAAGATATATTACAAAATCATATTTTACAGACATTGGCCTTAATTTCAATGGAAGCTCCAGTAGCCATGGAAGCAGAATATATCAGAGATGAAAAGCATAAATTAATCAAATCCTTGCGGCCAATTAATCCGCAAAATGTTATACTAGGACAGTATAGTGCAACGGAGGGCAATAGGGGGTATTTAGAAGAAGAAGGAGTAGCACCAAACTCTAAGACTGAGACATATGTAAAATTAACAACATATATAGACAATACTCGTTGGGAAGATGTCCCAATTTATATATCTACAGGCAAAAGGCTATCAGAAAATAAAGCAGAGATTAGAATATTTTTCAAACCTAGATTTAAGTACTTTGCACATAATGATGAGGGATGTAATCCACAACAAAATGAACTAGTTATTAGTATACAACCTAAAGAAGAGGTTTATTATACTGTGAATGCTAAATTCCCAGGCAAAGGAATGTGTATTCAGCCAGTAAAATTACAATTTACTTATGAAGAAGTTTTTGGGCAAAAAAGTCAATCTGCTTATGCAAGACTAATTCAAGATATCATAGACTCAGACCAGTCTCTATTTATAAGAGCTGATGAGATTGAAGCTGCTTGGAATTATGTAAATATCTTAATACAATCAGACAATATGAATCACCGGAAATTAATTAAATATTCAGCTGGTGCTCAAGCTTCTGATATTGTGGATAAGTATCAAGCATAAAATTTTTTATTATGTTATAATAATTAAGAGATATTAATTAATAATACATATATGCCTAAAGAAAAAAAATATAACTTAGAAAAATACCATAAATTTTTAGTCAATCTAATTGCAGTTACTGTTATATCAGTATTCTCTTATACCACCTCTATGATTGTGGTAGCTTATCAAATGGGGGCATAAAAATTTAGGTTTTTAGTAAATACCCTAGACTAGATTGGCAACATAAAGCTACAGCCAAACCATCAGCTGCATCGTCGGGCTTTGGTATAGATTTTAAACCAAGAATTGTAGCTACCATTTGTTGCATTTGAGACTTTGGAGCTTTCCCATAGCCAGTAATCGCTTGTTTTATTTGTAGGGGTGTAAACTCAAATAATTTTAAATTATGTAACTCTGCATTTAATAAAATTACGCCTCTAGCTTGAGCTACAGTGATTATAGTAGTTGTATTACGAAAGAAAAATAACTTTTCAACAGCGATAATATTAGGTTTATAAGTAGAGATAATCTCCTTTAAGCTACTATCTATAATAGAAAGTCTTTTAGCATCAGTTAAACTTGCCTCTGTGGTAATTACTCCATAATCTACTACATTAAAAACCTTAGATATACTGGTATCAATAATCCCAAACCCGGTGGTAGCTGTCCCAGGATCAATACCTAATATACGATAAGGTGAAACAATAGACATATTTTAATTAAAAGTAGTGGTCCAAATTTCCTCTACATCATCTAATTCCTCTATAATTTCAAGTAAATTATAGAATTTATCTTGTGTTTCTGAGCTAATTTCTATAGGAATATTTACTTTATATTCTTGATCTCTAGTAATCTCTTCAAACATCCAAATTACCGATCCACTAGCTCCTAGGCTACCACCATTTTTAGATAAAAGATGTCGTAAATCAGCTACAGTACGATTGGGGTTATCAGTATAAGTTTTGATTAATATTCCCACTCCATCAGGACCAAAAGCCTCATACATAATCACTTGTCCATTGGTATTGGCGGCTTTTTCCAAAATACGGGTAATATTATCTTTAGGCATATTAACTTCCTTTGCCTTTTCTAGAGCTAACCTTAACTCTGGATTCATAGCAGGGTCAGTTGAGCCTTTACGAGCAGCAATTTGGATCAATTTTACTACTTTAGAGAAATTTTGTGCCTTTAGCTTATCGGTTGCTGCTTTTTTATGTTTAATCTTGGAGAATTTATTATGCCCAGCCATAGCTTTATTATTACTTCATTAAATACAATTGTATCATAAAATTAGCTAATTTTCAAATGTAGGAATATATTTGCTGAGTTTATTATTAATTTTATTAAGGGTGTAGTGGAAAGAAAAAATCTCCCAGATTGTGGATGGGAGATTAGGGATTTATATGAAATGTCTTTCGAGCTTTTATTACTTCTTGGCGCATTTCATAACTAAGTTGCCGACATTTATTTTCACTTTCTTTTCCCACTTTAAGTTCTTTGAGACTTTGAATTTTAGTTATTTTATTACTAATTACATCAATACAATATATTAACTCAGAATATTTTACCTGTTCATTATATACTTTTCTTAGTAAGTAAAATATATTAATTGTATTAGAATTGCAAATTTTATAGAGTACCTCAAGATTTGTGATATCTTTCAATTCCTTAGTATAGATAATATTGCCATTATGGTCAGGGTAATAAATAATAATCCCATTACTATGGTGTGTTTTGAGATTTATTGATAACCAGCTTGCCATCAAATTATTAATTTGAGATATGACTATTGAATGTGTTTGCCCAGACTCTTTAAAGCCCATCATTTACTCTGCAAGGAACAAGGTCAATATTACCATATATTATTCTATATGACAACACTATATGATATAATACGAATATATGAGTAAAAAAATTGTAATTCTAGATAGTAATGCGGTGATTCATAGAGCTTATCATGCTCTCCCTCCCTTTAGTACGGCGGATGGTGTAATGGTAAATGCAGTATATGGGTATGCTAAACTTTTATTAAAAGTAATTAAGGATGTTAATCCAGACATTGTCTTGGCAGCCTTTGATGTGGCTGGGGATACATTTCGGCATCAACAATTTGAGGCTTATAAGGCAAATCGAGTGGCAGCAGATCAGGATTTGTATGACCAAATTCCATTAGTTAAAGAATTATTACAGGCCATAGATATCCCAGTTTTAGAGCTGTCTGGCTATGAAGCTGATGATATTATAGGTACTATTGCCGAGCAAACTCATAAAACTAGCAATGAATTAGTGATTGTAACGGGGGATATGGATACAATGCAATTAGTAAAACCTAGAATTTCAGTTTATACTCTGAGAAAAAGTATCAATGATACTATAATTTTTGATACTGAAGCTGTCATTGCGAAATACCAAATTCGCCCAGATCAGGTATGTGATTTTAAAGGACTTAAGGGGGACCCCTCAGATAATATTCCGGGAGTTCCAGGAATTGGAGATATGCGGGCAGTAAATTTACTGAAGCGATTTGAGACTTTAGAGAATATTTATAATTTTGTCGATAAGTATGAGAAATTTGATGATATAGACAAAGACAATAGAGAGGCATTTACTAAATCTATTTTTGAGAACTTGAAGAATAATAAGGAACAGGCTTTTTTTAGTCGTGAATTAGCTACTATTATTACAGATGCACCAATTAGAGAGATTGTTAATGATTCACTTGACTACACTTTTCCAGTAGAGAAAGCTAAAGATATCTTCAAACATTTTGAATTTTATTCTCTAGTCAAAGAACTTAATACTCAATTAGAAAAATCTAATAATCATAAGGCTCAGGCTAGTTTTTTTGCTAATTCTGAATCTAATTTAGAAATTGTGTCTCAGAGTCAACCTAGTAAATATCTAGCTTTGAATAAATTGACTAATTTACCTCTGGCTATTTATACAAATCCAAATGAGTATGTAGTGATAGATTCTAAACTTCAAAAAGCTAAGATTACAGAGATAGAACTCAGGAATTTATTACACACAGAGCAAACTCTAATTTGTACTGATATTAAACCTATTATACGGGAATTATATCCAATTGAGCTCAAGGCTAACCTGCAAGATGTTATTTTGATGGCTTATTTGATTAACCCAGGAGAGAGACAATTATCCCTAGAGTCAGTATGTAATGCCTATGGAGTTAACTATAACTCTGCTCAACCAGAATTATGTCTACATCAGATATATCAGGTGATTCTAGATAAGATGAAAACACTACATATTGGAGAAGTCTATAATAAGATTGAGAGACCATTACTGCCAGTCTTGGCTAAGATGGAATCGAAGGGAGTATTGTTTGATATTACTAAACTACAGTCTACTAAAAACTTTGTAGAAGATAAAATTTATAAGTTGACAAGAGATATATATTCTATCTCAGGAGAGGAATTCAATCTCAATTCACCAAAACAGTTAGCGGATATTCTATTCAATAAACTTAATCTTTCAGTCAAAGGAGTGAAAAAAACAAATGGAGGTCAAGTCTCTACCTCAGCTCAAGCACTGGAAGCTATGAGAGGTAAATTTGAAATTGTAGATTTGATTCTACAATACCGGGAAGTGGCCAAGCTCAAGTCCACCTATATAGATAGTATACCTACTCTGATGGATAAAAATGGTAGAATTCATACCACTTATCAGCAAAACATTGCTGCTACAGGTAGGCTGTCCTCAGTAGACCCTAATTTACAAAATATCCCAGCTCGCAGTGAACTTGGGCGTCAAATTAAAAATTGTTTTGTAGCTCCTAAAGAGTGGACATTTTTAATTTGTGATTATTCTCAAATTGAATTAAGGTTATCAGCACATCTCTCACAAGATAAGGCTATGTTGGATATTTTTAGACAAAATATAGACTTTCATACGGCTACCGCTCAGCGAGTTTATGGAGTTAAGGTAGAAGAGGTTACAAAAGAAATGCGAAGCTTTGCCAAAACTATTAATTTTGGTATTTTATACGGTATGGGAGCTACAAGTTTAGCTCAAAATCTAAAAATAAAGAGGGCCGAAGCTCAAATTTTCCTTGATAAATATCGCCAAGCCTATCCAGAGCTAAATGACTATATGGAATCTCTCAAGCAATTTGCCCGTAAGCATGGCTATGCCCAAACCGAATACGGACGAATTCGTGATTTATCTAATATAGATATAAGAAACCCAAGAAACCAGGCTCTTTTAGATAGAATTGCTGTCAATATGCCAATACAAGGTTTGCAGGCAGATATAATAAAATTAGCAATGATTAAAATTAATGAATATTTAGCTGACAGAGATGATATTTATATGATTTTACAAGTACATGATGAATTAGTTTTTGAAGTCAAAGTAGAGAAAGCAGAGATTTATAAAGACAAAATTCTTCATATTATGGAATCAGTATATAAAGCTACGATACCAATGAAAGTCGAAGCAGCGATAAAAAATTATTGGGGTTAATTAGTAACTTTTTCTTCATAAATACCAGTTTCGGTATTGATTCTAATTTTATCACCCTGATTGATAAACATAGGTACCTTGACCTCAAGTCCAGTCTCAACTTTTACTACTTTCATAGCTGCGTCAACGGTATTCCCTTTAATAGCAGGGACCGCTTCAGTTACTTCAAGTACAACTTTAGGAGGTAGATTAATAGTAATCGGGTCTCCATTATAAGTGATAATTTTGACTTTAGTTCCTTCTTGCAAATATCCAACCGTATGCTCACCCAAAGTCTCAAGGTCAAAGGCATATTGCTCAAAAGTTCGCTCATCCATAAAATGGTATTGCTCCCCGTCATTGTATAGATACTCAGCATAGGTCTCAGCAATATCTGCCTCAGCAAACATATCTGATTGTTTAAAATTACGCTCTTGAGTATTCTTAGTAATAAGATTTCTCATTTTAACGGTCAAGACAGATCCAGCTCGTCCTTTTTTGGATAATTGACTAAATAAAACTAAATAGGGATTATCATCCACTACAATAATTTTACCTTTTTTAATATCAGAAATTGAAAGCATAATATAATATTTTATATAACTCTCATATTATATTGGATTTTAGGCTAAAATGCAATGAAGATGAATTATAAATTATGAATTTAAACTGTCCCCCTTCGGAGGGGGGGTGTATTTAAATTCCTCATAAACTTCAGATATTAATTATTGACAAAAGTTATTAAATATGCTTAACTTACAAAGTCGTTGCATGTTTTACAATGCATCTCGCATCTCAGACAGCTGTTGATTCAGTAATTAGAGCTCTCCAAACAGAGCTTAATGGTAAGAGCTTTGTAAAGGAGCTTTATTATCTTGGCTCTGATGCTAAGATCTTCCTATCCAAGCTCAATCCAGAGGCAGAAATTTGTCTCATAGCTGGAGGTAGTCTATTCTCCAGGTTTGGCGAAGGAGATGAAGAGGAACTCTGGTCCTGGAACCCAGAGACCGGGTGGTATCAGGTTCTCACGGATGATGACTTTGTTCATCCGTGGGAGTATAATGTTCTAGGCGGGGTAGCCCCCCTATTCACTTTAGGTGGTATAGACTATCTGTTCTACTAACATCAGACCATCCTCCGATTATACCCCTACCGTCGCTCAAGACGGTAGGGATTTTTATTTCCCTAACTTTTCATAATAAATTTATAATATTTGTATACCCAATATCCATATAATATTGTAATAACTATATAAAATAGTCTTAAATATATCCAATATTCAGGAGAGAAATTTTCGCGGAATACTAAGCCAAAAGGATACCAATATTCACGGCCAAGATAAGTGCTAGCAATATAATTTTGAATTAAGGTAATAAGACAACCTCCAAATAAGCTCTGAGACAGGGCTATGCTAAAGGTAAATATCAGTATAAATAACTTAGTACATATTATAGTCTTAGCATATTTATTTTGGGGGATTATATCCCTTTTAGGGAAAATTTTAGGTTCTAATAAAATATATAAAGCAATAAACCAGAACACAATCCAATAAGTTGGATTATGCAATATATCTATCCATTGATTAATCAGTAAAGCAGTTTGGCTATCCATAACATATAACAAACTGACCTAGACACCTGTATTATAGCAGATTTTAGGGGTTTGTGTAGGGGATAATTTACAGGCGACTGAAATGTCTAAGTAATCTACAATTGAAGGACAAAAGTATTTAATTTATAAATCTAATCTTAATAAAGAAAAAAGACCAGCTCGAAGTGAGATGGTCTTCTGTTTTTGGGTTAGGTTATCCCTCATCGGGAAGACATTGTTCAAATTTTATGATACTTTGAGATTGCTTTGAGCCGCATCTCGTGGGAAGAGTGTCTGGAAGAGGTGTGTTTTCTGTAGGACATAACACAGGTTCTTTATTTCTGCAGGCTCTGCCCGACAATGTTTCCAACAAATTGTCTCTGGCCACTTTAATTTTACCTTTAAAAACAACTTTAAAATAATATCATAATTCTAATTCTCAATCAATATGTTATACTATAAATAGTTCATAAATTAATTTATATATCAATGAAACATTATAATTATATTGTTATTGGAGCGGGGATTGCGGGTACGAATGGAGCTATAACTATTAGAAAAGAGTCTCCTGAGTCTAGTATTGTACTTATTGGGGAGGAGAAGTATCCAGTTTATTCTCGGGTTAATATTGGGAAGGTATCGGCTGATGCGAAGTCTCCAGAGCAGTTATTATTAAAAACAGAGGAACAATTTCAATCACAGAGTATTGATAGAATTATTGCTAAGGTGCATAGGTTAGATGCTAAAGAAAAAAGTATTACTCTAGATAATGGTGAGATACTCACTTATGACAAAGTCTTGATTGCGACAGGTGGTAGTGCTAGACGATTATCTCAAGTAGGTTCAGATTTGAAAGGAGTGTTTGCTTTTCAGACTTTAGATGATGCTATTGGAGTGAGGGATTATATTAGGGATAAAAATAAAATTACTATTGTTGGTGGTGGCTTTATTGGGATTGAATTTGTAGAATTATTATCTAATTTGGGTAAGGAAGTGACTTTGATTATTCGGGATAAATGGTATTGGCAGGGCATGATTGACCAGATTGGGGGTAATATTCTGAATGAATATATTGCGACAAGGGCTAAGATTTATTATGAAAGTGAGGTTAAAGAAATTCGAGGTAATCAAATGGGGGAGATTAGTGAAATTGAGCTCGCTTCTGGTGAGATTATTCCTACTGAGGCCATGTGTGTTGGGATTGGGTTGGAATTAAACAAACACTTTCTGCCGGCTGAACTTTGTAATCGTGGGTTAAAGGTTAATCAGTACTTAGTTAGCGAAGATGAAAATATTTTTGGAGCGGGTGATATAGTGGAGTATTATGATATTTTACAAGAACAGTATACTGGTTCTGGTACTTGGGCACAGGCTTCTCTACAAGGTATAATAGCCGGATACAATATGGTTCATTCTGAAACTATGAAAGAATTTAATCTAATTCCAGCTTATTGTCCGAAAACTAGTCTGGCTATTGCTTTTGTAGGACAATGTAGACTTAATCCTGAGACTATGAAGTCTGTAGTGATAGAACAAGGGGAGAGATATGTACAAATTAATACTAATATTAAAGGTGAGATTGTGGGTGGAGTTATAATAGGAAACTCAGCTTATATGGCTACGATTAGAAAGTGGATAGTGGATAAATTAAAGCTAGAAAATATTATGCAATAAATATAACTTTTGTTATAAACTCACAAAAGTTAATAAGACTTGACAAAATACTTGAAAAGGTATAAATTAAATTTGCCTACATTTTTGGCACTTATGTCCCATGGTAAGCGTCATACTGCTCCATCCTTCCATCCAAGGAAAGGAGGATGTAAAGGTAAAAAGGTTTCCAACTCATCGAAACCCTTTTTCCCATGGCGTCGAGGCAGACATGATTGCCTGACCATTCCAGTCGGACCATCGTCTGACATTACACTCTGAGCAACTAGCTCAGAAGTACAACTGAACACTATACACATTCTTGGTTCCCAACTTTGGGAACTCAATCAAATTACTAAACAAGAAGCGACTCTAAAGTCGCTTTCTTTTTTATATGGTATAATAAATATATAATTAAATTATAATAAATTCTGTGACGGGCAAGCAATTAGATACTTATTTTCAGGATATTATTAGAGAACGTGGAGAGCGGGCTGTGTATAGTATTCAAGTTTTTTTGACTCATACTAAGTCATCTTACAGACAAGCATCTCTTAGAGCTCTGATTAATTTTGAATGGAATAGAGTGGGAGATTTTATTATACCGTTATTGCAGGATACATCTTTAGGGGTGAAAAAGGAAGCTATTAGGGTTTTATCTCATTTCCCAGAGGGTAAGGATTATTTAGAAAAAAATAAAAATATTATTCCTGTATCTTTGGTCCAATATGCCGAGATTAAGGTGAATACTCCAGTGATATCTTCTGAAGTCTTGAGTGTATCAGCTTTTATTCAACAGATAAATTCAATGATTGGTGAGCAAACTGTACAAATTGAGGGTGAAGTATCCGCTTTTCAAATGTCTAGTTTTGCGAACAATCAGTGGGTATTCTTTGATCTGAAAGATGAGCAAAAGGATGCTAAGATTAGATGTTTTACTAATGTAACTAATTTGAGAAAATCTAAAATTTCTCCAGTAGATGGGATGCGAATTATTGTCACTGGTAAGTCTCGGTTATCTCCTAAATCTGGCATTTTTAGTATAATGGTAGATACTTTAGAGGTTTCTGGTGAAGGTGAATTAGCTAAGGCTTTTGAACTATTAAGGCAAAAATTAGAATTAGAAGGATTGTTTAGTGATGCACGTAAACGAGATATTCCTTATATGCCAAAAAAAATTGGGATTATTACCTCTCAGGATGCAGCAGCTTATAAAGATTTTATGAAAGTACTAGGTGCTAGAATGGGTGGATTAGAATTATATTTTCATCATGCTCAGGTACAAGGAGAGCGGGCTGTAGAGAGTATTATTATGGCTATTGAAAACTTGAATACGTATCCGGAGGTAGAGGTGATTGTAATGACTAGAGGTGGAGGAGCTATGGATGATTTACATGCTTTTAATGATGAGTCTGTGGCTAGAGCTATTTATACTTCGAATAAACCGATTATATCAGCTATAGGACATGAAAGAGATTTTACTATTATTGATTTTGTAGCAGATATGCGAGCTTCTACCCCTTCTAATGCTGCTGAATTATTAACACCTCATCGAGATGAATTGTTAATTCAGGTTAGGCAAAAGGAGAGAATATTGCAGACTAGTATACAGTATCAGATGCAAGTTTTAGAAAATATAATAGAACAAAATTTATACACTTTAGAGAGATATATTCATCATATTTCAGATAAGGTTAAGCTGACTATTCAAAAATTAGAGTATTTGACATTTCAACAATTAAATATAATCCAACAATATCAACATCAAACTATAAGTAATGTGAATAAGTTAGAAATTTTAATTTCAAATAATTTGTCTCAATTTCAAAATAAATTAGCTTTATTTACCTCTCAGTTGCTTGCTTTTGACCCTAAAACAATTTTACAAAAAGGCTATAGTATTACTAAAATTTATGATAAAATTATTACAAATAGTGATCAGCTTAAAGAGGGGGATATTCTTACAACTCAGTTTCATAATGGTCAAATCAATAGTATAGTTACTAAAAAATAATATGCGAATTAATACAGTTTTACAGAAAAAATATCCAGTTAGCTCAGATATGTATAGTAAGCTTGAAAGTACTAAAGTTTGTATGTTATATAATGAGTTAGTTCAGACTACTTTTATAGATTTAAAATTATCAGAGGCGGTATCTATTCAGAATGGCTCTCTTGCTGTAGTAGTCAATTCTCATTATGAAGCTCAAACAATAAAGCTATATGAATTTGATATTATTCAAAACTTGAATCAATCAATTGATCCCTTAAAATTTCAAGTACAAAGATTACAAATTAGAATCAGATGAAACAAATAATTAAATTTAAAAAAAACTTTATTCTATTAATTTCTTATATTAGTTTAATTACTACTTTTTGTATTGGAATTTTATTAATTATACTGAGAATACAAACTCAATATACAGGTGATTTAATTAACTTGAGATTTAGTTTTTATAATGTAGGAAGCTTTATTGACTCTCCTGACAATGTTTGGCAGTACTTAATCTATGCTATTATATTTAGTATATTTAACGGACTCGCAATTTGGTATATTCAAAAAAGGTTTACTAAACCAGAGATTCAAGATATAATAGTGTACTGGATATTTGGTTCTACTGCTTTAGCTTTAAGCTTATTAGTTTATTATTTGCTTTTAGTTTTGAATATTAATAATATTAGTAGTTAATTATGTATATTTATCCTGACCCCAAAACTAAGGATCCTAAGCAGAGATTTTGGCAGAGGACTTTTGAAATGTTGCCAGCTACTTTAGCTTGGGGAACATTTATCTCATTGATTGGGCTATCTTTTGTTTTGCCTTTTCAGGTAGCGTTATTTGTTCTAATTTTTGATTTATATTGGTTATTTAAAGCCGTATATTTGAGTGTACATTTAATAGTTGCTTATCGTAAAATGAAGATAGATATACAGATTGATTGGCTTAATAAGGCTAAATCTTTGCAAGGATTTGAGCATATAAGTCATGTTGTTATGCTCTTAACTTATGATGAGGCTCCTGAAGTATTGGCTCAAAGTATTGAATCACTTACTAGAATGGAATATCCTCTAGATAAAGTGATGGTAGTAGTGGCTACTGAAGAAAGGGAAGGGGCAGCTCGTCAAAAAAAGGAAAAGTATTTGAAGCAAAAATTCAAGGGAGTATTTCAAGACTTTATTGTGACTACTCATCCAGATGGTATTGAAGGTGAGATGAAAGCGAAGGGAGCTAATGCTACCTATGCTGCCAAGCAGATGAGAGAATATTTGGAGCAGAAAAATATAGACATAGATCGTACAGTTATCTCTGTTTTTGATAGTGATACTGTTGCTCATCCAAAATATTTTGCGGCTTTGACTTATGAATTCTTGACCATGGATAATCCACATAAACATAGTTATCAGCCTTTACCAATGTATCATAATAATATTTGGGATGCGCCTGCTTTTACTAGAGTAGTAGCGATTAGCTCTAGTTTTTGGCATATGATGGAATCGGTTAGATTTGACAGAATGGTTACTTTTTCTAGTCACTCTATGAGCTTTAAGACTTTGGTTAAGGTAAATTACTGGCCTGTTAATATGGTATCTGATGATTCGGTGATTTATTGGAAATGTGTGAATTATTATAATGGAGATTATAGTGTTATACCAATTCATGTCCCTGTCTCTCTGGATGCGGTACAAGCTCATAATCCAATACAGGCATTTTTGAATCAGTACAAACAAATGAGACGATGGGCTTATGGTATTGAAAATCTAGCTACTACTATGAGATCTTATGCTATTAATTCCAAAGCCCCATTGGGGGATAGAATTCGTAGGATTGGGAATATGATAGAAGGTCACTATACTTGGGCTACCTCGGCTTTTATTTTAGCTATTTTTATTTGGTTCCCAATTTGGTTTGGGGGGGAGTCTTTTCGAAATACCGTATTTTCTAATAATTTGCCACAATATGCAAGTGCGATTATGAATATTACTCTTTTAGGATTAATAATTACGGCTTATATTAATATTTTATTACTTCCACCAAAGCCAAAGAGATATTCTACTTGGCGAACTATTATGATGTATTTGCAATGGGTTTTCATTCCAATTGTGGCTCTACTTTTAGGAGCCCTACCAGCTATAGAAGCTCAGACTAGACTTCTATTTGGTAAATATTTAGGTTTTTGGGTGACTCCAAAGGTGCGTATTAATAATAACTCTAAGAAATAGACTATGAATGAAATTAGTATCAAAGGAGCTAGAGTACATAATCTCAAGAATATAGATATTAGTATTCCACGAGATAAATTAGTGGTGATTACTGGACTATCTGGTTCTGGTAAATCTTCTCTTGCTTTTGATACTATTTATGCTGAGGGACAACGAAGATATGTGGAGAGTTTATCAGCTTATGCGAGGCAATTTTTGGGTATGATGGATAAGCCAGATGTAGATGTGATAGAAGGTTTGTCACCAGCTATTTCTATTGATCAAAAAAGTGTTTCTCGCAACCCACGATCTACTGTAGGTACTGTGACCGAAATTTATGACTATCTTAGATTATTATATGCTAGAGTAGGTATCCCATTTAATCCAGATACAGGAGAGTTAATCAGGATGCAAGATGCAAAACAAATGGCAGACAATATTACTAAATTTAAGGATAAACAGATAATAATTTTAGCTCCAGTAATTAGAGATAAAAAAGGAGAACATAAAGGCACTTTACAAAAAGCTTTTCAAGATGGCTTTATGAGAGTAAGAGTAGATGGAATTATTTATTTAACCGAAGAAGCTTTGGAACTGAACTTAGATAAACAAAAAAAACATTCTATTGAGTTAGTGATTGATAGACTTTTAGACATATCTGGATTTGAAGGAGCTAGAGTATTAGACTCAGTAGAGATAGCTCTTAGATTAGGAGAAGGGATGCTGATAGTATCAGAAATCTTAGATAAGAATAGAAACAAATATCGTGATGAGTTGATGAGTGAAAAATATATCATGGACTCTGGCGAGAGTTTTGGAGAGTTAGAGACTAGAAACTTTTCTTTCAATAGTCCGCATGGAGCTTGTAGTACTTGTGATGGTCTAGGATATACTCCAGAAATCTCCTCAGATTTAGTAATCCCTAACCCAAGACTTACTATTAATCAGGGAGCTATTAAACCTTGGGGAGTCGGTAGACAAAAAGGGGCTTTTGGCTGGTATATGAAAGTTTTGGAAACTATAGCCGAGATGAAGGGAATTAGTCTTATAACTCCAGTACAGAATTTGAGCTCTGAGGATTTGCATTTTGTATTATATGGTTCTGAGAATCCAATCAAAGTTCCAATTCGTTCAGGTTCTCATACAGTAGAGGCTACTTATGAAGGAGTAATTCCTAATTTGTTGAGAAGATATCAGGAGACTGATTCTGAATTTATTCGAGCTGAGATTGAAAAGTATATGCTCAATACAATTTGTCCTGCCTGTAATGGGAAAAGGTTAAAAAAGCAGTTTTTGGCTGTACAAGTAGCTCATAAAACTATTGACCAGATAGTCAATATGAGTATTGATGAATTATCTACTTATGTGGAGAAGGTACAAAAAAATAAAGAATATTTTAATGACAGAGATATAGCCATTAGTACCCCTATTTTTAAAGAAATTCAATCAAGATTAAAATTTTTACTCAATGTTGGATTAGATTATCTAACTTTAGATAGATCTAGTAATACTTTGTCTGGAGGAGAGGCTCAGCGCATTCGTCTAGCTACCCAGATAGGATCAGGTCTAATGGGTGTATTATATATATTAGATGAGCCATCTATTGGACTACATCAGCGAGATAATAATCGCTTAATCAACACTCTACAGCATTTGCGAGATTTAGGGAATACTGTGATTGTAGTAGAACATGATGAGGACACTATTAGGGCTTCAGATTACGTAATCGATGTAGGTCCAGGGGCGGGAGCTGCTGGAGGTAGAATTATTGCTAAAGGACATCCAAGTGATTTTATTAATCAAGAGGGTATAACAGCAGAATATCTATCAGGTAGACGAGTAATTGCTCCACCTAAAAAATATCGTAAAAATAATGGGCAAGCTATCACTATCAAGGGTGCCGCCGAGAATAACCTAAAAAATATCGATGTTACAATTCCTCTAGGGCAAATGGTATGTATAACAGGAGTATCTGGATCTGGTAAAAGTACTTTGATACAAGATATTTTGTATAAACATATTGCTCATACTAGATATGGGGCTAAAGATTTGCCCGGTAAATTTAAAGATATTACTGGCCTTGAGAATATTGATAAAATGGTTAATATCGATCAGTCACCAATTGGAAGAACCCCAAGATCTAACCCAGCTACATATACGGGATTATTTACAGTAGTAAGAGATTTATTTGCTAAAACTCCCGAGGCCCAGCTTAAAGGTTATCAGACTGGAAGATTCAGTTTTAATGTTAAGGGAGGTAGATGTGAGACTTGTAAAGGAGATGGAGTTCTCAAAATTGAGATGAATTTTTTGCCAGATATTTATGTGGACTGTGAAGATTGTCATGGTAAAAGATATAATAAAGAAGTATTACAAATTTTATATAAAGATAAGAGTATAGCTGATGTACTAGATATGGATGTAGAAACTGCATTAGAGTTTTTTAAATCTATCCCAAGTCTAAAAGATAAATTAGCCACTCTATATGATGTAGGTTTAGGGTATATGAAATTAGGTCAGCCAGCACCACATCTATCTGGAGGAGAAGCACAAAGAATTAAGTTAGCTACAGAGTTATCCAAAAGAGCTACAGGGAATACGTTATATATATTGGATGAACCAACTACCGGGCTACATTTTGAAGATGTTGCAAAATTACTAAGAGTATTGAATCAATTAGCAGACAAAGGTAATACTATTTTAATTATTGAACATAATTTAGATATTATTAAAAGTTCTGATCATATTATAGATATTGGCCCTGAAGGTGGTTCTAAAGGAGGAATGGTAGTTGCAGAGGGGTCTCCAAAAGAAATTGCTAAGCATTCAAAAAGTCATACAGGTAAATATCTAAAGCCACTATTGTAAATGTGATATAATAAAAATAATTAAAATCTATTAAGTATGCATCCATTACTTTATACTTTGGCTTATGCAAATTCTCAAAGAAGGTTATTCACGATAGAAGAGATATATAGATATCAAATAGGTAGTAACTATTCATTGTCAGAATTAGTCTTAGAGCTATCCAAAGTTCCTCAAATTAGAGTAGAAAATGGATTGTATGGGTTAGATATAGATTTTGAATATTTATTAAATTTAAGACAGGAAAAAGGACGGGAAAGTATTAGGCGTTATAGAAGAATTATCAAATATGCGAGGTTGCTGATTAGCATCCCATATATTAAGGGTATATTTTTAGCAGGTTCTTCTAGCTTTAGTACTGGCAATGCCAAACAAAGTAGTGATATAGATATATTCATAGTCACTGATCCCAATCGAATGTGGTTTGCTAGGTTTGAGCTAACTATAATTACGCAACTTTTAGGTATTAGAAGAGCAGGGGATTTAGAAGAAAATAGATTTTGTCTCAATCATTATATTACAGCTAATAATCTAGAGCGTTTAGACCATACACTTTATGCAGCTCAATTATATTCAGATTATATTGCTATAGGAGCTGAATCACAAGACCTATTACAAAAGTTTTGGCAAGTTAACTCTTGGAGACAAGATTACTTTGTACAAACTATTCCCCGCGAATACCCAGTTTTAAGCCAATTAAGATCATATCCAATTAAAAATTGGATAGAAACGTTTCTCAACCACTTTTCAATAGATTTTTGGAATTATCTTGCTAAATTAATTCAAAGGAAAAAGATAAAATCCAATAGTATACAATCTAATCCTCATAATCGCATACAAATAGACGACACAGAATTAGAATTTCACCCTGAGCCCAATAGTATGAAAGCGGACAAAATAATGCAGAAAGTATTACAAAATTTATGATAGGGTTTTACGATAGTGGTATGGGGGGCCAGCGAATAGCCAATATATTTAGTCAACTTTCCAGTATTCCCTATATTTGCTATCAAGACAAAGCTGCATTCCCACTAGGAGATAAAACTCCAGAACAGATTAGAAATATAGTTGTAGCAGGGGTAGAAAAATTATTCGCGCAAGGTTGTGATTTAGTAATCCTAGCCTGTAATACTGCCTCGGTTAATACAATCAGATATATTCAATCTTATTGGCTACCACAAAACTATCCAACAAAACAAGTATTAGGAGTTACAGTTCCATTGAGAGAATATTTAGATAGTTTTTCTGAGATTAAGTCTCAAAAAGGTCTTTTATTAGCTACCCCAGCTACTATAAAGACTGGGTTTTATCAAGAATATTTAAGAGAAGCAGATTATCATTTAGGCTATTTAGCTTGTTATAATTTAGCTAACTCTATAGAGCAAGATATACTCAATCAAGATAATAACTATACTTTATCAAGTAAAATAGTAAGAGATTTAAGTACTGAAATTATTAGTCATCTAGATTATATTGTATTAGCATGTACTCATTATGGATATATAGATATACAAATACAAGATATTATGGGAGTCCCACAGGTTTTGGATCCGAGTGAATATATAGCATATAGGGTATTAGATTATATCCAAAGACATAAATAAATTATATATGATAGCTTTAGTTTCATATAGGGATAAACTAAAACCCACCTACAAGTTGTAGGTGGGAATGCTAAGAGTCTATTATATTAGGCATATCAATATATTCACTATATTCTATTGACAGTAAATCATCTTCAATTTGTAATATAGTGTTAATTCTATGTTTTGCTACTTGAATAAGGTTTTGGTATAAAGATATATTAGATTTATTTAAGTGTTGATTATGGTTAATTTTTTTTCTAAACAATTTGATTCTTGCTTGAATTCTTTTTATTCTGATTTCTAGTTCTTGCATTACCGTAGGAATAAGTGAAAGGCCTATTTACAATATCTAAAATCTATATTTTTGTCAAATTATACTTTACAAAACTTACTATATATGATATAAATATGTTGGCCTTAGTTATCAAAAATCATGAATCAGCATGAAGAAAAGCTATTGACTAGACCAGTCCGTAAAAGAACGAGGTTAGGGCATGTGACATTAGGATTATTTACTTTATACATAATAACATATAGTCCCAATATCAAATTTTCTAGCCTAGGCCAAGCACTAGGAATAATAAAATTAGATAGAAATACTTTCTTATACAATTTTTTACCTACTGGTATACGGTGTTATAAGTTTATTAAGAGAGGTATTTGTTGAGTCTGTTCAATCTGATATCTAAATTATCCTTTGCATATTAATTTAGAAAGAGGTTAATTTAATACTTAGGATTGACAAAAAATTTAATTATGCTAGTATTAATTTTTACATGGTAAAAAATGAACAACTTACCAGATAGTAGAGATCAAAGGCAGTTGTATCAACTGACTACAATGATGGAACTTATAGAAAATAAGTCAGACATATCCCCTTTAGAGAGGCGAACACTGGCTCACTGGAAAAAAAAATTAAAAAACATTTACAATAGACTAAAATTTATGGCAAATTAAACCATTAATCTAGCACATCTTGGTGCTAGATTTTTTATTAATTTAAAACCCGGGTAATTATATTTACCCGGGTTTGATTTGAATTAAATTCCCATTATTGTCTATAAATAATTGATTATAGGCTTTGCAGTGACCTAATATTAGGAGAAGATAGTTTTGGTAGGCTTTATTTTTTCTTATACTTGGATGATATTGAAATATTTCCCATATTGTAGTTACTGAGATGAACTGATTGTATTTTATATTATACTCTAAGATTAAGCTTATAATTAACTTATGGACATCTGTTTCTATTGAGCTTTTTGGATCAGGTAATCCATCTGGAAAAATCCATGGTTTTAACATCGGAAATCTTCTTTAAAAAGAACAAAATTACAAATTTAATATAGCATAAAAGTTTTATTGTTTCAAATTTATTTCTTCTTCCACATACTCTGATAAATACTCACAATAATAGTAATTACAAATAATCCAGCCATATTCCAAAATACTGTATTTACTATTTGTTCTATAGAGTTGGGTTGATAATCAAGCATAATGATTAATGCAAGACTAGCGATAATTGGTAATATACTTAAGGTATATTTTTGAATAGATAAATAATAATTAACTAATACATTAATTAGAGAGTACATACCCATAATCAAAGCGAATTTACCTAGAAATGGGGCAATATTTAAGAACTTTTCTCCAATTAATAAATTAATAATCAGTTCTGGGAAAAATTGATAGAATATAAAAGCTCCTAAACTCATTAAGCCCACAATGCCAAAAGAAGCAAATAACATTTTGCGATGAGGTTCATTTACAGCATGGCGAGCAGATACAATAGGGAACATAGCCATAGGAATAGCCGAGGTTGCAAAAAATATAATCTTACCCAAAGTAGCCAAGGCAGCATAATCACCAGAAGCTTCAGGAGATAAGTAATTTCGAGCTAATATGACATCAATGGAGTTGATCATTGTGATTCCTAGTACAGCTAAAGTAGCGGGAATACTATAGAGTAATACATCTTTCCATTTGAAATGTGGGAGTTTAGGTTTTTGGGGATTATATTGTGCTAAAATATCCTTCAAAAAGAATAAATCTAGACTAATCATTATTACAGCTGATGCTGGTACAGATAGCATAGCGCCTGTGACGGATGACATTGGCCAGAATGGTAAAGTAAATAACATTAAAGCTAGAATTTTGGTTAAAGCCCCTAAGAGACTAGAGGCAGAAGATTGGCCAAAATGTTGTATCCCTTTTAATATACTACCACCAATAGCTCCAGTTAGAGCTAAGCCAATAGATAAAGCTAAGATAATCAGCGGACCAAAAGAGTCTAATTTCAAAAAATTATAAACAAATGGGCTAATAAATCCAAAGATGATCATTAAACTAATTGAGATGAGTCCTAAATAATAGAAAGTGGTACGAATAAAATAGGCTAAGGATGTATAGTCTTTTTTTGCATATAATAAAGCTGAGAATTTGATAATAACCAAACTAATTCCCCCGCCTATAATAATTAAAATACTTAACAATGAAAACAAACTAGAAAAAGCTCCAAATTGTTCTTTATCTAAAATACGAGCCACTACAATATTAAAGATATAATTTAAAGCCCCTACTCCAAATGAGCTTATAAACATAATTAAACCTCCTCTAAATAGGGAGGTATGATATTGTTTTTTGATAAACTTTTTAATCATACAATATAGCAATTTTTAAAATTATAGCATAAATACTAAAGCATGACTACTAGCTATTGTATAAAAAACAATATAGTATATAATTAATTTGTAACTATAAATAATAAATAATAAATTAAAAATTATATATTATATGAAAATACTACAAGTCAAATTGAGTAATCCTATAGCTTATCTATTATTGCTTTTCACTGGGGCCTCTGTATTATTGTTTCTTTATGGGCAATTTTCTAATTTAGAATTTGAAACTCTTAATAATACTAGCCAGAATATTCCCCCTGTTACCACTACTAATATACAAGTCGCAGAGCCTGTAGTAGAAGAATCTGTAGAATTGCCTACTAATGATGTACCGCAAACTGGAGGAGATATGACTTTCCCATATCAACAATAAAAATATACGCTTGAGATAAGGTTCATCATTGTTTATAGCTGGATGTAATTATGGGATATAAATATATTAATAATTACCCAGCAGAGTGTAGAGTATTATATTGTAGTCTGTATTCTGCTGGGTAAATTGTCACCCCCAGCTTTTTAGTACAATGGCTCAAGTGTGCGTAATTAAAGGATTTTTTCATGAGCAAGGAAAACGATTTGAGCGTTGGCTCAACCCCGACACATGCCAATGGCAAAGTATTCCACCTAATGTAGGTATGATGTTTGAACAAGCACGCTTTGTAAAACAACAATGGCAAAACACTTTGCCAAATACGGTATCATTATTTTTAGTACCTTTATTCTCTCATAATTCTCTTTCAACATCTCGTCCAGCTAGTTCCATCCTAAGGTAGCGTCTAGCTACTTTATTTTATTTCAATTCTCCCTGAGTGTGAGTATACTCAGGGTTTTTTATTTATAAATTAGCCTCGCAATATATGCGAGGCTTGAGGGTAGAAATCAATATGTGTGTATTAAAATAAATAGTATATTATAATACTGATAATTATTACTTCAATAGCTACTATTAATATAAAGCCATAAGGCTCAATTATTGCTAGGTGTTTTCTTTCTTTTGGGGCTTTAATATGAAACCATAAGCTGATTCCAGCTACTATTATTAGAAAAATTCCAGCTGCCATCAATAGTTGCCAGGCTGTCATAAATAGACTCCAGAAAACAGTTATTACATTATATCATACTTTCATCTCGTAATTTATGCTATAATATAAAAAATAAGTTAAATTATTAATAATATGCAAAAAGTCATAATTATAGGTGGAGGAATTGGAGGGCTTGCTACTGCCTGTATATTAGCTCGTAAAGGCTATGAGGTTAGCTTATATGAGAAGAATCAAAATTTAGGTGGGAGAGCTAATATCTTTGAGGCTGAGGGCTTTCGTTTTGATATGGGACCATCTTGGTATCTGATGCCTGATGTGTTTGAGAATTTTTTTGAATTTATGGGTGAGAAGGTAGAGGATCATTTAGACTTGATTCGTCTTGAGCCATCTTATAGAATATTTTTCAAAGATGATAATAAAATCATCGATATGTTCTCCGATTTGGAGCGAGATATCCCAGTATTAGAAGATTTAGAGCCAGGTGCTGGAGATAAACTTAGAGCATATTTAGACAAGGCTCGCCAGCAGTATGAAATTGCCAAAGATGGATTTATGTATAAAAATTATGACTCTATCTTTGATTTTATAAACTTCCGGACTATGATAGAAGGCTCTAAACTATCTGTCTTCAGTGATATGGATGCCTATGTAAGCAAATATTTTAAGAATGACCTAGTCAAAAAAATTCTTCAATATCCACTAGTATTCCTAGGTAGTTCTCCTTATAATACTCCCGCATTGTATAGCATAATGAATCATATTGACTTTAATATGGGAGTTTTTTACCCACAAGGTGGTATGTATACTATTACGGAGGCTTTGGTAAAAATTGCCAAGAAAAATGGAGTGAATTTAGTGAGTGGGAATGGAGTTAGGCAAATTATTGTAGAAGATGGTAAAGCGGTAGGAGTAGAATTAGAATCACGCGAAATCGTGAAAGCGGATATTGTAGTTTCTAATGCTGATATGACTCATACGGAGATGAACTTACTCCCAGCTAAAAATAGACAATATAATGAGAAATATTGGGATAAAAAAGTCTTAGCCCCATCAGCTCTTATTATGTATCTTGGGATAAAAGGGAAGGTAGATAGTCTAGTACATCATAATCTATTATTCTCTCAAGATTGGAAAACTAATTTCAAGCAAATATTCGATGATCCAATGTGGCCGGAGGATCCATCAATGTATGTGTGTGCTCCATCCAAAACTGATTCTAATGTAGCTCCAGAAGGGGATGAAAATTTATTCGTCTTAGTCCCAATCGCAGCTGGATTAGAGTATACCGATGAGCACCTAGAATCTTATGCTGATAAAATTCTGACTATTATGCAGGAAGAGATGAATATTTCAGACTTAAAAAATAGAATTATTTATAAAAGACTATATAGCGTTAAAGGTTTTCAGCAAGATTACAATGCATATAAGGGGACGGCTCTGGGCCTAGCCCATACTATTAATCAGACTGCAATCTTCAGACCTAATAATTATTCCAAAAAGGTCAAAAACTTATACTATGTCGGAGCGGGAACCAATCCAGGAATTGGAGTGCCCATCCAACTTATTAGTGCCGAAATGGTCTATAAAAGAATAGCTAAAATCAAACAAGACAGCCCGTTGAGAGGGGAGGGGTAATTGATATTGTCCCTCTTTGGGTACTAATAAAACTGTCCCTCTCTGGCGAGGGTGTCGACGAAGTCGAAGGGTGTGGACAGGTCAAATTACATCTCTTAAAGTCCACCTCCGCCCCTGTGGGGCACCTCCTCCAAAGGAGGACAGAATACAAAAGCACTTGGGACTGAAAGGTCTCCCCTATGAAATGTAAATGCAAGTACAAACACTTCGCTACGAGAAATCTATAATCTAATACTCTACCTATACCAAATCACAATGCTCCAAAATAAAATAAACCCAACAATAGTATTAAGTATAGGGAAATAAGTATATAATTTGAATATTTTGGCAGTATTATCTGACCAACTAAAGCCAATCATAAATCCATATACAATAGCAATCATAATTCCAAGTAGGGTGCTGAATTGAGCTAAGAGGATTCCCGCTAGAGCATAGCAGAAAAAACAATATATTAGAGTCAGTTTTGCTCCTAGCACGGTAGCAATGGTAGGGGTATGGCTAACCCTATCAGCTTCAATATCTGGTATAGCCGAATAAGTATGCATAGCCATAGTCCATAGTCCAGCACTTAATAATAATCTCCAGTCTAGATTTAGTT
>Ga0136656_1000046_pt1 | contig 32845 bp, 34 predicted proteins | sample CPBDNA_9_FD_94862 | JGI IMG/M metagenome (GOLD analysis project Ga0136656, IMG submission 94862) | Freshwater to marine salinity gradient microbial communities from Chesapeake Bay, USA - CPBay_Sum_15_0.8_DNA (version 2) | ecosystem: Environmental > Aquatic > Marine > Coastal | place: USA...
TCTATATATTCACTCCAACTTAGACCCTCATCTTCATCAAGAAAACTCCAAAAAGTATCTTCTTGTTTGTATAGAGTATTCATGCCGTCACTAGCATTACCAACTATTGCAGCTTCAGCAGCTTCAGCTCTTTGTTTTTCTACCAATACATCTTCATCAATTTCAGCAGAAATATCTGTGAAAATTTCAGGTACTAAGTATTTCTTTTTAATTTGGTTAGCCATTAGTTTCCCCCTTTTGGCTTGAGATATAGCGTTGTACTATATTTTTTTACAATATTTTTTTTATATATTAAACAGTAATTGGATTACCATCAAATCCAATAAAAGTAACATCTTCAACCTCTTCATTAAAAAGAGCTTTTTGATCTTTGTAATATTGGATTGCAACTTTTTCACCAAGCAACAAGGCAGAGTCACTTCTATAGTGAACACCAGCATAGTCTCTTCCTAAAGCAATATTGTGAGCAAGCTTGTTGATTTCTCCGTGAATAGTAGTTTGTCCAGCATCAGAACCAGAATAAGCTTCAACAGCAGACCCATCATCATTTCCTTGAACTTCAGAAAGTCCTGTTGTAGACCATGCTCCGTCTGCAAACATTATCTTAAGGAATGTAGCACAAGCTCCAGAAATAGTAGCGTGTCCAGCAGGATAAGCAGGGTGAGTTGGACTTCCTTCAGCATATTGTAATGGTAAAAACGCAGCATTATCTCCGCCATTAGCATCGTTAAATGCTTCAACCTTTGCAATAACATCACTTGACATTAAATCAGCGTGAACTGTTCCAGCAGGAAGATCGCCAGCTTTTTCAGCAACAACTCTAGCGGCCATAGCTTCAGGTCTTAATCTTAAATGCTTTCTCCATTTTTGAACCCATGCAGCTCTTAGAGCGTGTCTAGAAACTTCAGCAATACCAGTAGTAGTCAAAACTGGGCCTCCTAAAAAGTTACCTTCTTTTGAACCAACTTTTACTTGAGCACCAGCTCCTACACCAGCGTTAAGTAGGATAGCAGCAGCTTCATAGAAGTGTTGGAAAACTAAGTCAATATGCACTGTTGAACCTAATTGTCTACCATTAAACATATATTTTTTAACGCTATCAATAGTTTGAGGTACTGGTACGTCACCATTTTGAATCACTAGATAATTAGCCTTAGTATGTCCATAAAATCCAGTTTTTGTTGGACCTTTTGGCTCATGAGAAAAGTTACCTACACCAATTTCATGAAGAAAAAGTTGTGAAACATAACCACCTACAGCACATCCCGGTGATTCACCTCTAAAAAGAGTTTTAGCAGTTACCATGTTGCTTTCTTTTGGTCCTTTAAAATCATCACCAAAAGCGTTAAGAATAGCAAGAGCGTCTGTAATTTCTTGAGAACCATCTTCATAGTCCTTAAAAGGCTTATCTCTCATAATATTTTTAAGATAAACTTCAGCCATTTCAGCAGCAGATTCTCTTGAATTAAGAGCTGGAGCTGGCTTCATTGAAAATCCTTCAGGATCACCACCAGATAATTCTGAAGATAGTGAACCTTGAGGCGAAGCAAGTTTTCTAGCACCAACAAGTTTTACGTCATCAAAATCTGATTGCCTTCCAGTTTCAAGGGCAATTTGCATTTCTTTAATATCCGCTTCGCTTGCAACCATAGTTACAGAATCATGGTCCAAACCTTTTGAGTACATACCTTCGTACTTATCATCAACGATATCTTGGTTTTTAACCTGTGAAACATCTACTTCTAAAGCTCTTTTTGCAGATTGTTCTGCTCTAGAATTCAAAAGGTGTTTCTTAATGTTTTTTGTGTCTTTAGACATTTTTTTCTCCTTTTTTTCTATAAAAAAAGTTCGCAGAATTACGAACCATATTTATAAAGATTAATACAATAAAAAAATAATTAATTTTTTCAAAAATATAAGTGTTTGTTTATTCATTTTTTAATTTTTTTTTTTTTAATTTAACTTTTTGTTTTTATTTCATTTTTTAATTTTTTTAATTTAAATTTATCTGCCCGATAAATTCCAGACAATAGATTGACAAATTACGTTATCGCTTGACCCTTTGTTTTCTATATAAAGCTCTATAATATCACCTGATGATATGTTTTGTATATCTTGAACAGTAACTTGCAAAGGTATGCCAATGTCAAGTTGAATAAAAGCTGATGCTTCAAAATCGGGCACACCATTTAAATAAGGAATTATAGAAAAAAGATCAGCACCATTTTGTTGTTTTTGTAAAGACATACTAGCAACAAATCTTATGGATATATCTTTGTTTCCATAATATTTAAAACTTCCATCAACTCCATTATATGTCGTACTTGCAGTTGTACTAGAAAGAGATTCTCCAATAGTAAAATACTGATTATTACCTATTGCGTCAACAACATATTCAACATATATATAGTTATTTATCAAATCAATTGATTGTATTCTAGCAATATAACCAGATGTTCCTCCCGTTATAATTTGATTTTCTTCAAAACCAGTAGTTGAATTTACCAAAATCCTAGAAGAAAACAATAAATTTTGAGAAGTTTTTATTGTATTATTAAAATTTAATTTTACCGGAGTGTTAACTGCATTTATAACAGTTGTTACACTTGTGAAGTTATCAATAGTAGCCTGAATTGTTGGAACATTGTCTTGGATACCTTGGTTTCCTTGAATATTATATTCAGGCAAATCATTATACGTTAAACTATTAGGATCAAAAACTCCGCCAGTAGTTGTTCCCGTGGTAATAAAAATATTACCAGATACGTTACCTTCTCTAGTAGAATGACCTTTTTCTATAAAAACAGCATAATCGGCAGTTCTAGGGTGCAATACGTTACCATTAAAATTTAACGCATTAAATCCAGTAGGTATATAACTTCCAGCTCCACCTGTTTGATTAGACCAATTATTGTCTCTTAAGATAATCATTGAGTTACCTTGACCATTCCATAAAACTGACTTGTTATTTAACGATTCAAATGACAATCCGTTTGAAACTTGAAAACCATCGTCCCAACTAGTAATTAAATTACCATTAAAATTTATTGTAGCAAAACCTTCGCACTCACCTAGATTGCTTCCATTGCCAGCAGAACCACCTATTAAATTGCAAAAAGTTATAGTAAATCTTTTATTTCTTCCTTGAAAAGAATCTACCGCAGGATTAATTGAGTAATTTATGTTTGTTGCATTTACAAAAGTTCCTTGATTACATTCTATTCCAATTCTATTTAAAACAAAATCATTATTTAAAACAGTAAACATTGTATCTGTTCCTGTATAAATTAATTTGTCAAATTCAGGATTTTTACCGTTTATTGAATTTTTTTCGTTAAAAACTATTCTATTGTTCCCAATATTAATGTTCCCACCAATAACATAATTTTTGTTAGGTTCTAAAGTTATAACGCCAGCAACAGGTGTTGGAAAATCGTCAACACTATTTATTACAACATCGCTATTTAATCCGTTATTAGAAGATAAAGATAAAATATCAATACCGTTTATTAAATTAACATTAACAATATCGTTACTGCCCATATTAAGGTCAGCATTCATACTATTATTTCCGTCAATAGACAGTTTTTTATCATCCAAATCATCAATTGCAGTGTCAACACTATCGCTTATAATTTGAACATCTGTTTTTTCCAAATCATTTCTTTCGTAATCAACCTCTGATGCATCGTGTTTGCTAGGTGCTCCATCTAAATGTTCATTTAAGTCTTGTTCAACATAATTCTTTAATGTAGATAGTTTTATTTTTTTGCCACCGTTTACACCTTCTGAATCGTCTACTGTATAAAGTAAATCAGTATCTTCAGGGTTTGTTTGCTCTGGTAAATCTCTAACTTTACTCATAGTTACTCCAAAATTAGTGGGCTTCCGTCATCGTCTAATAATATGTCACTGTTTGTATCGTTTACAAAAGATTCTAGATTCATATCCCAATCTAGTTCATGCACATATCTTACAGTTATCCTAGCTATATTAGCTCCACCTTCAAAATAATTAATAGTAGCAATATTTCCTGAAAAACTAGGTACTACCGCATCAAAATTTCCTAACTTTAAAAAATTGGCATTGTTTAGTATAGGAAGAATTTTTTCCCATTTTCTGTCAAAAAAATCAATTGGTGTTGCAGGAGAAAACAATGTAGCCCTATCGTTCCATACTTGGTCATAACTAGTATCGCCAACAATTGAAGTTACTAAATCGCCATTAGGTTGCTTTATTGTTCTTGTAATTCGCCATTTTGCTTCGCTAGGCAAAGAACCTTGGTCAGCCAAACCTTCGTATGTAATGTTGTTTATTTTTTCAAATCTTTTAATCAAAAAATTATCAACAACATTAATAGCATCTCTAACATCTCCAGCATCGGGAAAATTATCTTTGTGAGATAGCTGAACTTCTAATTCAGCATTAACTGTTCCAATATTAATTTCACCATCTGTTAATTGTGCATACAAAGGATTGTCAGGTGAATTTAATTCTCCATACCTGTTTACCGGTATGACTCTTTTTGCGACAACTGGTTCTTCTTCGTATATAGCCCGTTCATAATCGGCTGGAGGTATTTTTGGTCTTTCTTGTTCAGGTGCTTCAATTGTAGAATTTAATGCTACGGTGTAAATAGAAATATTAGACCTTTTTTGAATAGGTTCTTTTTCGGGACCTAAAATTAATTGAGAATTACTCAAAACTCTTTTAATTTCGTATCTTTTAGGTTCGATTCCATCAGCTTTTAAAACAACTGCCATTTTTACTTTAAAATGCTTTGTGTCCTCAACGGTTACAATACCGCCTTCTGTTCCGTCAGCCACAAAAGGAATCGCCTTGATTTGTTTCCAAACCCTTTCGATTGCCATACCTTAACCTCTTAAAATTACCCGTGTAATTTCGCTTACTATAAAGATTACTACAGATAAATTGCCCATTTTTTCTTTCTGCAATCCCATATTCTACATAAATTAAGAGATTTAGCTAATTCTTTCTCTGTATTTTCCAATGTGCCTTTACAACTTCTTTTATTTTGTTTAAATTTGCTTCAGTAATATTGGAAATATCATTGTTTGTAAAATTTCTTTTTTTATAATATTTTATGCTTTCAATATTTTTTTTGTGTATTTTATTTTTGATTTTGATATTTTTTGTCATTCTATCAGACTTGTTTTCAATCGGACAATTCTCTTCAAAGATATATTAATGTTTATAATTATATACAAAATGTACGATATGGTCTATAATTATAAACATTATGAAAACTAAAAAGAACCCTAAAATAATTTTTTAACAAAAAAAAGACCCCTAAAAAGGGGTCTTTTTAATAATCTCAATAAGTTATGTCTTATTAAAGTTGTCCTGTAATATTATCGACGAGGACGTTCTTTCTTGGCTGATAACCAGCTAGACATAGGAACCTAAAATGAGCTTCAGGTAAACTTAGGTCATTGATAGCCATTTTCAATCTTGAGTAAGGAGAAAGTTGATGCATTCCCCAAGTGTTTGATTGAATCAGGAATCCTGTTACAGAACCCGGACTTCTGAAACCAAGATCAGTAAAAACTGTAGGGGCACCACCAGAATTTTTTACTTTACCAATAAATTTTGCAGAGGCAGATGAACCACCAGCTTCACTTCTGTAAACATTGTAATATTTAGCAGTATCGTTAGCAATAGTAAGAGTTACTGAGTCACCAGTAGCAACACCAGTTACCGCTTCATCAGCAGACTTGATAGACTCACCTCTTTCGTTTACCGCAGTAACGTAGTAAACATAATCACCAGCTTTCAATACTGAATCAGCATTAACTGGAGAAGCAGAACTAGAAATTACTGGAGCAGCTAGAGAACCAGCTCTTGCTCTTGCAGGTTTAGTTTTACCAGAAAGAAATCTTGAAGGCTCCATAGTAACAAGAGCAGAAGATGTCCACTGTTGTCTCAATTCAGCACCAGTTTTTGAAGTAGCTGAACCAGCTAGAACAATTCTTTCTTTTGCATGAGCAATTTTGTTGTATGCTGAAAGAGAAATTGGGTCAAGACAAAGCTTGTCAGCAGAACCGTGATTCATTGCTGATCTAACAGCAGCATCTTCGATGATAGACTGAGTAAGCGTACCATCAGCAGAAAGAACTACAGTTTGATCAGAGCCATATTCAGCAAACATCAAGTCTTGAGTATTTGACATAGTGTCTGACATTCTAATTTGAGCATCAATACCTACCATATTAGGTACTTCAGCAATTGACGATGGGTTTCCAGAGAAAAAACCAGCTTCAGAAAAGTCAGCTTGACCTCTAAAACAGTCAAATTCAACGTCACCAGCAAGTTTCATGGCAGCATCAGAAGCAGCTCTATCTTCGGCTTTTACACCATCAAAAGCTCCAATCATATTAGCAGCTACAGAAACTCTTCTTGTTGTTGAGTAATATGCCATTGGCACAACTGCACGTACATAGTTAGAAGTATCTTCTTCACCGATACCACCTTCTATCTGTGCAGAGCCACCAAAGATACCGTAATCAAGTTGTCTGTTGAACTGAATCAGTTGAGACTTAGCATCTTTAATGTCAAGCATTTTTTGAAGTTTGATGTGTGAATCATCAAAAGTTACGTTTTGCATTACAGGTGAAAGGTCTTCAACCTGAAGTGCGGCACCTTGAGTTAAGCTGTCAGGAGTTGCATTATAACTGCCAACCTCTAACGCTTTAACGAGTTGTTCCAATTGTTCTACTGTGCTAGACATTTAGTCCTCCTATTCCTTAATTAAGTGTTTAATTTTATTTACACTTGCATTATTTAAACAATATTCGTTAATTGCTTCTCTATCTGATTTTTCAAGACTAGAATAGTCAAGGTTTTTCAGTTTAGAAGTAATTTCACTTTTGGTCATTTTAGAAAAATCAACTTGATTATCTTCTTCTTCAGATTTAGCTATATAGTTTGTAGCAGTAATAGCTTTCTGAGAAGGAGCTTTTTTAGTATTAAACATTTTGTTAATTAAACCTTCGATATTTTCTAAGCTTTTCTTTAGTTCCTCATTTTCTTCTTTGAGGTTTTCATTTTCAGATTTAACCATTTGAATTTCTTCAACTTCTTCAGTTTCAGCTTTCTCTATAGAATCTTCTTCGATTTCTTCACAATCTCCGAACATGACTTTTTTCAAGGACTCATAGTGAGCTTCAATTTCATTTTTTTCCATTGAAGCATATAGTTCATCAATAGTTTGGTAATCTTCAGTTTCTTCAATTTCTACTTCAGCTTTTTCAAACTCTTCAGTTTCCATTTCAGATTCTACTTCTGTTTCTTCGTTTTTTGCAATGCTTCCCAAGGCGTTATTGAATTCTTGTTCAACTTGGGAGAGCATTTCATCAACTTGTTTTTTTGTGTACATGATGTGTCTCCTTATACATTAAAGTTAAACTAGAATTAAGCCCCTTTAGTTGGCCAGTGTACATTGTGAGCCAATTCTTCAGCAGCATCGGCAGCAGCTTCAGCAGCAACTTTTCCTGTACCTTCACCAATTTTAAGAGCAAACCCTTGTTTTCCAAGGTCCATCATAACTTTAGCCACTTCACTAAGGCTTGCTGTTGCATCGTCAATGGCAAGTTTTACTTCGTGCGGTGAAAATGCGTCATTATCATTTCCAAAAATATCTTTAGAAACTGCATCTTTAGCATCCATTCTAATTGTCATCTTATCAGAATCAATAGATAATGCTCTTCCTTTTGCTGTCTTAGATTCAACAACTGAAAACCCTCTTTTTTCGAGAGCTTCTTTTAGATTTCTGGCTACTGCTTCGGCTTTTGCTGTACTTAACATAAATTTCCTCCTATTAATAGAAAGTTATAAAAAACACTTTTATAGTGATTTCAAAGCTTTATTTTAATGTTTACATCTTATAATAAAAAAATTAATAAAAAAATTTGTAATATATTGTTTTTGTTAATTTTTTATGATATTATATAATAAAAAACAACTTTTAAATTAAGGAAATTACAATGCCAAAAGAATATGATTACAGTCAAAAATATGTAGAAAAAGACCCTAATGTAAAATTTAGGAAATGCAAAGGTTGCGACCAAATAAAAAATGTTGAGGAATTTGAAGTAAAATATATGTGCTCACCTTGTTATACACATTTAAAAGGTAAAAAAAGATGTAATAGATGTTACTTAAGAAGACCTGTAGAATATTTTGTAAAAGGAATAAAAAAAATAGCTACCAAAGATGGTTATATTAATCAGTGTAAATTTTGTATTTCAAATTATAAAAAAGAAAATAAACAAAAAATAAAAAAACAACAAAAAGAATATGTAAAAAAAATTCTCACAAATTTAGACAGTATGCAAATAAAAGAAGAGCTTTAAAAAAACAAGCCACTATATTTCAAGAACTTAAAGGTGAAATAGAAGAATTTTACAAAAATTGTCCTAAAGAATATGAAGTAAACCATATTTTTCCTTTAAAACATGAAAAACTATGTGGTCTTCATGTTCCTTGGAATCTTCAATACTTAACAAAATCTGAAAATAGAAAAAAAAAGAATAAGTTACCTGAAATTGAATCTTTATAGTATGGCTAAGAATACAATCATTGATGGCATAGCTGCCAGTGAACATTTAGACTCTTCTGGTGAATCTCTGAGTATTGAAGGGATGGATATTTCTAGTCTTGGTGGGCCTGATTCAATTCTTAATTGGGAGCATGGATCAAAAGACAGGCCTTCGCAAGTAGTTGGAAAAGTTACGTTTGCACGTAAAATTATGAAAAAAGATGACGCTAGAAATAAGCGTGAAGCATACTTTTGGAATAAAATTAAAAAACCTTTTGTTTATATTAAAGCAGAATTGTTTGACGGTTTAGGTCATTCTGGTGCGCAAGATGTGGCGGCTATGTTAAAATACAAAAATAAAGATAAGGGTAAAAACAGCCGTCTTGTCGTAGGTTTTTCTATCGAGGGTGGAAAAATCGAAAAAAAAGGTATGCAAGTCACAAAATCTATTGCCCGTGACGTTGCAATTACCGCAAAGCCTTGTAACAAAGTGTGTGATGCTGAACTTATTGAAGGTGATTTTGACGATGATTTTTTATACAAAAATCAAAATTGGGATTGTGAAATATTATCTAAAGGCGAGATTTTAACAAAATCAATAAGTTATAGAAATTTAATTGTTAAAGATATTAAAAAAAATGGTGATGCAGTTGAGGCGTATCAAAAAAAATACAATCAAATTCGCAGAGAAGGCGGCTTAAAGGAAAACAAAAAAAGAAATAGTAAGAAAAAAGAAATTGAAAAATTAGCAAATAAAAAAATCAACACATCTACCACAGAAAACACTTGGAATTCTAGTGAAAAAAATAACATGAGAAAAGCTTTGATTGCTGGTGTAATGAGTGGTACTCCAGACTCTTTAACTGGTGGAGCAGCTCTTGCTGCGGAATGCTTAGAGGGCAAAATTCAAAACACATCAAAACCAAAAAAAAATAAGAAAAAAATTGATAAAAATTTAATTAATTATACCCATAAAAGAATGTTTAAATCTGAATTAGGTTTATCTACACCAAAAGTTAAGTTAAATTCTGAGCATGGGTCAGCTATAGCACAGGCCTATGATCAAATGGTTCATGACCCAAACCATCCTGAAGTTCAGGAGTCTTATAGCGCATTAATAAACGAAACATTGCAACAATATAACGACATAATGAATAGTGGGCTAAAGATATCAAGAATTAAGCCGGGAATGCAAAACCCTTATAAAAATTCAAAAGAGTTACACAATGATATTATAAACAACAATCATTTGTGGTATTTTCCAACCGAACAAGGTTTTGGTACAGAAAATGAATCCGGCCTAGACCATCCAATGTTAAAGCCTACCGGCATCATGCATGGCGAAAACGAACTTTTGGCTAATGATATATTCAGAATAGTGCATGATATAAATGGCCATCATAAAGGAGGGCTTTCAGGTTTTGGTCCTGTTGGGGAGCACAAAGCATATCTTACACATAAAAAAATGTATTCTCCTTTAGCATCAAAAGCTTTAGCAACAGAAACCATGGGGCAAAATAATTGGGTAAATTTTGGTCCTTATGGAGAGCAAAACAGAAAAAATCCTGCAAATACAGTTTATGCAGATCAAAAAGCTGGTTTATTGCCTGATGAAATAATCAATGGAGATTGGCATTTAGAAAATGAGATTGATAACTCAATAAAAAAAGGCCAAGCCCCTATACAATTTACACAACTAGCAGGAAAAAGTAAACCACAATCAGAAGTCCCTATTTTAAGCAACCCCATGCAAGCTGCAAGGTTTCAAAAAGAATTAGGTGATGATGTGCCGTCTAGTTCAGAAGGTATGGCTATGGTTACAGGGCAAGGTAAAAGAAGAGCTATAAGCATGGAGCCTAGTCAAACCAAAAAAGAAATGGCACAAACTAAAGGAAGAGGTAATTTTCCAACAACTCAATATCACGAAGGTTTTCACGATCATATAAATAAAATTGATCAAAAATATCCAAAATTAAAAGATCACACACAAAGTTTAATGAGATATGCGCTAGATAATTTTTTTCACCCTCAAGACAGGGGAAGCATGTTAAAATATTTAAAAGACACTCAGGGTTACAAGGAAAATGTTAACGAAGAAGCCTTGGCACATTTTTCTGATTTCAGAACCAGCCCTTCTTTAAGAAATAATTTTAATACTTTTCATGATTTAGGTAAAAAAGGAAATTTTGAAAGACAAACCAGAATAAAAAATTCTATGAAAAAATTAAACAATTGGGCAAATACTGTTAGTTTAGACGATATGAAAAAAATACATGCAAATTATCAAAAAAAAGATGCAATTACTAAATTGCCTATAGAAAAACAAAAAGAAATGGTAAAACCAGAAAGATTTAAACCCGGAGAATCAGGTCTAAATCCTAAAAAAATTGCCGCTTCAGAAAAATAAAAAATAATCTTATAATTATGGTTGGTGAAAAAACAAAAAGAGTTGCCGTTGGCCTATTGGTTGATGATAATGACAGAGTTTTGATGGGGAAGAGAAACGACACCGACAAATGGACGGTTCCGGCTGGTCATATAGAAAAGGGCGAATGTCCGTTTCTTGGTATGGTCAGAGAGCTTAAAGAAGAGACCGGTCTTGATGCTAAAGAGATAAAACTAGTTCAAGTTGGTATGCAGAATAGTATCTTGATATATCTATTTAAAGTTGAAGTTGACTGTGATCAAAAAGTTGATGCTAGTAATGACCCAGATAATGAATGTGATGATTGGACATACGAAGACCCTTTTGATCACATTGAAGAACTTCACGTTCCAGCATCAAAAAATTGGGCCTTAAAATTTTGGGCAAATAATTAGGATAGAATTATGAATTATGAAATTTTAGGTATGGTATCAGGTGCTTTATTTTTAATTGCTGGTGGTATTGCTACGTTATATAAAATGTTAAGTAGTATTCGCAAAGAACGTGAACAAGAAAATGAAAAAGTTTTAAAACTATCACATGAATACACAGATCAAAAATGTAAAGTTCTTGAGCAAGAACTTGCTCACCAAAAAGATATATACGAAGGAAAAATTACAGAATTATCTGAAAAAATTGAGCAGCTTAGAGAAGAAATGAGAAGGCATCACGGTCAATTGGTAGACCTTCTTAGTAAAGTCTGGGTTGAAAAAAAATAATTCATATATTTTATTCTCCACACAAAATTTATCAAATACATAAATTAGCAGTATCGTAATTGATACTGCTAATAGTCTAATCAATATTTCAGATTTCGTATCCAAGCTCTTTTGCCTTTTTCATACTTAGGGTTCCGGCTTTTTCACCTTCACGTTTAGTACGGTTGTAACCGATAATATCAAATGAAATAAAAGTTCCAGTTGGAACAATTACCTCAAATACAGTACCATCAGATGGGTCTTGGAAATGGGTTCCAACACCAGCTTCAGCTAGAAGAGTATTTAGCTCTTCTTTACTTTCTTTAAGACGCTCTTTAAGAGCTTCACGTTCTTTGGTTAGTTCTACAATTCGTTGTTGTTGGTCAGTTAGCATCATTACCTCCTATGCTAGATGTCGGGGTAAAAAAATTTAACCCTCCAATACTTCCAATACTTTATTAATTTGCCACTCTATCTCTGCTGCCCTTGCTGCTGACTCTGCTGTTGCCCATGCTGCTGAATCTGCTGCTGCCTCTGCTGCCCATGCTGCTGAATCTGCTGCTGCCCATGCTGTTGCTGCCCATGCTGCCCTTGCTGCTGAATATGCTGCTGCCTCTGCTGCTGAATATGCTGCTAAATATGCTGCTGACTCTGCTGCTTTTAATTCTTTATCGTATTTATTCATTTTTTCCTTTAAAATTATTAATTAACTTAAGCTATTGGCTTTCTTACATTTCACAGATATATTATCACAACCTTATTTAATTGCAATTAAAAAATTTACAATAATTAAATATTTGCCTAATTTCAAAGGTTTATTAATTTTTGGCAGTAATTAAGAGTAATTAGTAATAATCTTTAAATTAAAATCGTAGTATTTAATCTTGATTATATGGAGGAAAAAATGCTAAGTAAAGATACTGAATTTAGATTAGACCTTGCCATGACTGATGACAAAGTTGGTGGCGAAATTGCGGCCCGTGTAGAGGTTACATCTGCTCCTGTAGATGCTGCTGCTGCTCAAGCAATTTTGGATATTCTTGACCGTGACAAAGAAGCTTCTATTGAAGAAAGGTTGTTTGTTGGTCTTGCTGGTGACGGAAATGGTGCTAGTGGAAAAGAGCTTTCAAAGAAAATTGTAAAAATGGCTGATGTTCTTGAGAAATTTATTGCTCTTGATTCCCTCCCTCCTCTTGATCCCGGTATTCCGGCAGCTCAAGCTGCTTTAGATAAAGCTAAAACCGATATGGGTGCTGAAGAAATGAGCGAGTCAGCAAGGTATAGTCTAGAACATTCTCTTACTAGCAAAGATGCTGCTGACGAATTTAAAACATCTTACGATGCTATGGTAGCTGCTATTCAATCACTGTAAGTAGGTGTAAATGAAAAAATCTGAAAAAATTCGACAGCTTATTGCCAATATGAGCAAGAAAAAAGATAAAAAAACTGATGTTGATGCCAACAAAGATAATAAAAAAGACTTAGGTTTTATTAAAAATACTATAAAAACAATTGAAAAAAAAATTGTTAGAAAAAAATAAGATTAAATTTCATAATTATTTTTTAATAATTTTAATATTTTATCTCTAACATCGTATATTTTATCGTGCTCATTAAAGAATATCAACCTAATATCAAGACCTTGTGTCAAGGTATATAGATTGATATTCTTGTAAAAATTTAGTATATTCATTATGTAATGAGGTTTTTTTTCTTTAAAAACTCTGTCTAAAGCAAATTCATCTTCAGGAATTAAGAAAAAATGTGCGGCACCAAAATTGTGATTAATTTCTTTTTCTTTTCTGACAAGTGAACTAAAATTTTTTTCAAGGGTGGAAGGGCCAAAATCACGCTTTACATAATCGTAAAAAACTTGCATAAGGGAACCCTCTTTTAAAACAAAAGAGTTATTGTTATCATTTAAAATTTTATCTTGCATATTAAGATGGTCTTGGTAGTGTTTAATACCATAAATTTCACAAAGGTCTTTGTTTTTTTCTTTTAAAAATCTGCGTATTTCTCTTGTAACAGAGGTTTTACCACTTTTTTCAATTCCATCAATATATATACATCTTATTTTTCTTTTCACACATATATAGTATCATATAATCGTCATAATCTTTATTATGATAGGAGTTTTTCATGAAATTATCAGCTAAGTTATTAAAAAATGTAGCAAATGTCAATTGTTTTCAATATGTATCACAATGGGATATTGCAGAAGGTTCTGCTCAACGTCTGTATTTTCAAATAGTTGACAAGCTAAAAAATGACTTAAGGTATTTAAGCCAAGCTACCTTAATTGATTCAGTGACAGTAACATTTTTAAGCATTGATGAAACTACAGAAATTGTAAAGTCTGCAACTCAAGCATGGGCAGATGACAAATCAGTGTGGTATATTGATCTTGACGCTAATGAAGTTCCAAATTCTGGAGCTGTTAAATTTTCTATTACAGAAGACGGTGTTGAAAGCAAATTTAAAGTAGACCAAGCAATTGTAGTTGATCTCTTGGAGAGTGGTGGATGTTAATTTATAAAATAACAAATAAAATTAATGGAAAGGTTTACATAGGACAAACTATACAATGTCTAAAAAAAAGATGGTCACAACATAAATCAGATTCTAAAAAATCAAATATGACTATACATAAAGCCATGAGAAAATACGGGATTGAAAATTTTACTATTGAAGAAATAGGTGGTGCCAATAATATCACAGAGTTAAACTACCAAGAATGGTTATTAATACATAAATACAATAGTTTAGACAGAAATATCGGTTACAATAATAGGTTTGGAGGTTTAAACTCTAAATTAACCGACAAAACTAAGCAAAAACTAAGTAAGATAGCCAAGAAAAGGAAAGAAAACCCTAACCAAAAAAAAGTTATTAATATAAAAACTGGAAAACAATGGAGTTCTGCAAAAGAATGTGCTTTGGAATGCGGCATGAATTATAAAAGCTTAACTAACAAGTTATCAGGTAGAGATAGAAATAATACAAATTTTAGATGGACTAAAGAGCCAAATAAAAGCAAACCTTGGATTGGTAATCATCATAAAAAAATTATAAATAAAAAAACTGGCAAAATATTTAACTCTATTAGCGAGGCTGCCAAAAAAAATAACATAAAAAGAGTTACTTTAAGTTGGAAACTTTCAAATCCAAGTAAAAACAATACTAATTTTGACTATTTCAAAAAAGGGGGTTGTTAATGGCATTTATATCTGAACAAGATTACCCCAAAGGGTATGGAAATAAGACATATCCGGTCTTAGCCAATAAAATTAGTAATTTAATTAAAAGAGTTGAGCCAATTTTAACACCTGAAAAATTGACTTCAAGATATTTAAAAGGTATTGATCTTTCTCAATATAATGACGATGATTTAAAAGACAAAATTAACTTAGCCATGAGTGAAACTGAAATTTTAATTGATGTTCCACTTACACCCATAAAAATTAAAGAAAAACATCCGTTTGATAGAGAGTTATATAGAAGTTTTATTCATATTATGACAAATAAAGGTCCTATTATTCAAATTGACAAACTCTCGATTCAAAGTTCTAATAACAAAAATATTTTTGAAATACCGCCAGATTGGATTGAGGCAGCTCGTTTTTTTCAAAAACAAGTAAATGTAATTCCATTAACAGTTGTTGGAGCAACTGGAGTTTCTTCAGGTCAGCCTACAGGGGCGGCTGGATTGGCTTTTATTGCTGCTATGAACGGGGGAATTAATTGGGTCCCTTCTTATTGGGAAGTAGAATATACTATTGGTGTATGTGCCGAAGAAGGTCAGATTCCAATGGTTGTAAATGAACTTGTTGGCGTAATTGCTGCAATTGAAATTTTAGGTAATTTAGGTGCTCAAAATATTAATACGAGTGTATCAGTATCACACGATGGTATTTCTCAATCTAGTTCAAATCCGGGTCCGGCTGTCTACCAAACTAGAATTGGGGAACTTACGGCTAAAAAAGAAGAGCATGTAAAAAAAATCAAAAAAATATTTTATAACAAATATTTTGTAAGCAATATTTAATGATATTATATTACTATGTACAAGTCACTTCTGGAAAAAATTGAGAGATTAGAAAAAGGTTCTCGTCAGAGAAGGATGAAGTTTAATCCTGAAACTGATGTTCCAGCTCAAGAAAGGCAAAAAGTAGAAGGTGATATGTATAGCCCAAATGAAAAAATCAATCTTAGAGCAGCAAACTTACCTCCAGCACTTCCGGCAGATGCTAAAAAAAAACCTAATGTTACAGACCATTTAGTTTTACCACCAGTTAGTTCTATACCCAAACTCACAGCTTCAGAAAAACAAATTTCACATAAAGAGGCAAAAGATATGCTTAAAGAATTAGTTATAAAAAAATGTCAAGAATTTCAAAATGTTAATCCTGAACTTCTTGAAAAAAACATTACTAGAGCATTTAAAAATGGAATTAGTCTCCTAAGCCTAATTACCGGCTCCCATTACATGAGTCCACAAGAGCCAACTCAAGAGCAACTTAACCCTCCAACTCAAGAACGGTCAATTGCTTCTAAGCAAATAGAAAAGCCTAAAATACAATCTTCTTCAAACACAAGTTTTCGTGCAAATCAAATTAGAAATTTTTTAAAAGCTATTTCTATGAATGAAAGTTCTGGTGGCATTAATACTGACCATGAGACAATAAAACACGGTATCCATGCTGGCGATGCAGCTATTGGAAAATATGGTTTAATGCCAAATACAATTAAGGAAATGGCTGGTAGAATGGGTAAAGACAGCCCTTATTATCGTTATTCAAAAATGAAAAATAATGAAATTGCAGAAAAAATAAATAAAAATCCAAAACACGAAGAACAAATTGCAAATTATATAGCAAATCATCTTTACGATAAACACGGTGGAAATGAAACACGAATGGCATATTCTTGGAATCAAGGACATAATTTGACTAATAAACATTTTGAAACAACTCATAAAAATTACAAAAACCACGATTATACTCAAAAATTTATTAAAAACCGTAAAAATCTTGAAAAAACTCCTTATGTTGCCCAATCTCCAGAATAGTGATATTATATATAAAAGGAGATTCTATGGACAACAAAACTTATCAAAAATCAGCACTTAGAACTAATGGCCCAGACTATCAAGGTGTAGGCAGAAGACTTGAGGGCGAAGGGCTTTCCGGGTCAAACACCCACTGTAGAGCCAATGACCTGCTCCATGCTTCAATGGGGCTTGTCACTGAGGCTGGTGAGTTTCAAGATATGCTTAAAAAACACGTATTCTACGGAAAACCTCTTGACGAAGTAAATCTCAAGGAGGAAATTGGAGATTTATTGTGGTATTGCGCTATTGCTCTTGAAGCTCTTGATACGGATTTTGAAGCAGTTATGCAAACAAACATAGATAAACTAAAAGCCCGATATCCTGAAAAATTTACAGAAGAAAAAGCCGAAAATAGAAATTTGGTTAGGGAGAGAAAAATCCTAGAAAATGGACAGTAAAGATAAAAAACTATTATTAAAAGAATACACCAAAGAAGCTAAAGATAGTGAATGGTGTGATTTAGCTTTTTCTATTATGGTTTTGGAAAACTCAATGAGATCAGAAAAAAACTCTAAATGTTTGAAAATATTAAAGTTAAAATTAAAAATATTTGAAGCAGAAAAATCATCTAGAGTTTTTGAGGCTTTTGACATGCAGCGTTTTATAAACAAACAATTTCAAGATGTTGACGAGTTTTATATTTGAATAATCAAATGTTTATTTAGAAAATATCTGAAATAATCTTTATATTGTAAAGGAGAACGCTGTGGAAATTAAAAAAGACGAAATCAAAGAAGTTAAAAAACTTGGTACTTTGAATGGTTCTGAGGTCAAACTTGTCACCCTAAAGGGCGGTTTTCACATTGGTTTGGGTAAAAAAGCTAAAAATAGCAAAAATTCAGATATTTTAGCTGTCGGATCACATCCAGCCTTAGTTTCCCATCAAATTTCTAAAAAATTTAATGACAAATTTGAGCAAACCATGAGTAAAAATGAAGGTGAACCAATTCCTTTTGTTAAAGAATACTCTCACAACCTAAGCTCGGCTGACAAAGTTGTTCTAGGGCTTAATATTTTTGCAATTAAAAAAAATGAAGAAATTGAGTTTAAAATTACCAAACATAATTTTGAAATTTTTTCAATTCAAGCAAGTGAAAATGGTGGTGAAATTACTCTTAAAAAAACTGAGAAAAATGCCGCTAGACTTAAAAACTTAAACAAAAAAGAAATTAGTAAAAGTCTTGAAAAAACAATTAAAGAATATGCCAAAGAAAATAGCTTAATAATTAAAGAAAATTTTTAGGTTTAAAATGGTTAAAAAAACAAAAATACCATTTCCATTACAAGAAGTTGGGATAAACTTAGATTCTCAAGATCAGTTTATTAAAAGCCATGGTGTTGAGTTTGAACATTGGGTAGCAATACCTTCACCGGTTGGTTTAAAAGATAGAGGTGACTACAGAAGAAGTGATGGTTACGATATAATTACTTCAAACGGTATGATTTACAAACTGGCTGGGTGTTTTACTGCTGCAATAGTATCAAATTCTAAAAGTAAAAGACCAAGTGCTGGAGGTGTTGTAGATTATTCTACTGCTAGACTGTTAATACCAAGATTTTATACTAAAAAAAATATTGATGATAAAGAAGAAATTCATTTGGCACCGGGAGATAGAGTTTTTATAAAAGGAAAAAAAACTCTTGTTTCAAACTACCAAAGAATGCAGTATAACCCCGGTGGATTAGACAGAGCACAATTTCCTGTTGAATCAGTGCAGCATTTAATTGATAGCCAAAAAAAAGAATATAAATTTGGGTATCATTTTAAAATTCAAGATGGCCATATAAAATGGATTGATGGAAAAGATAATCCGGGCATAGATGTTGAAACTGGCAAGGGAAGAATTTATTCTATGAGATATAAATATAATGCACATTGGTACATTACAGAAATACCAAATGAAGTAAGGGTTACTCAGGGAGTTGATGAAAATGGCAAAACATTTCCTGAGCGTATGCAATACAGTGCAATTATTCAAAGAGAGTATGTTTATTATAATCAAAACAATGATGTTGCCGAAGATCAGGGGTCAAGAAAAAGAGTTAGGGATATTGAAGAACCAAAAAAAGCAATACCTGTGCCAAATGAATATAAAATTAAAATAGATAAAGATAGTTAATATAGAGGTTTTTATGCTTAATAAAATTTTTAGAAGAAGATTAGACGGAAGAAATGTTGAAGATAGCCATACTATTGATAACATTGAATATAACGAATTTGCTGGTGCCCAAAAAAACTTTGAAGTTGGTCCTGCTTTAGAATATGTTAGCGCAACTACTGTAGCCACAAAAATATGCCCCGGCGATCAGCTTTTTCTTTTTAAAGCAACCACAGGTCTTGGGTATGCAACTCTTGGCGATGACAACACTATCACTACAGGCAGTGCGCCATCAACAAATACTTTTCCAGTTTTTGGACAGGTTTATACAAAAATTTCCGCAGCAGATTATAAATACATTATTGGAACTGCTGATATTCATCTTTACGTTCTTAGAGATGATACGCAAAAAAGAACAAATTCATAGAGATAAAAAATGAACAAACCAGATGAATTAGTTAAAACTATGTTGGGAAAAGATTTTTTTGAAGTTCTTCAAAAATCTGATGTGTACAAAATGTACAACAGAAATGCTACTAACATAAACGAATTTTCTACTGGATTAAAAATAGTTCCAAGAACAGTAATGTCATTTTTAATTCAAAATTTAACAAATTTAATGGTTGATGAAAATAAAAATTTAGAATTACCTTTTGCTCCTGATTGCTATATGCAGGTAACAAAAAAAGATCAAGATACATTTCAAGGATATATTTATTCAAAAGGTCAAAAAATAAATGAATTTAAAAACAGATCAATACCGGGTATTGGCCTTGTGTTAATGACAACATTTGAATTATATGATGTTGAAGATTTAAAAAATACAAAAAAAGAAGAAGAAAAAACATTTGACGTAAGTAAATTGCAACAAATTATTGATGATAGATTAATGTTACACTCTTTAATTTCAAAAGTTGTTGACCAAAAACTTAGCCACAGAGATGCTGTTGAAATTTTGGTTAAAGAAAAAATTGCTCAAGCTCTTGCTACGGCTAAAACAGAAGAAACTGAAGAAAAATATTTAAAAAAAGAGACAAAATCAGAAAAACTTAAAAATTTTCTAAACAAACAAAAAGCTAAAGAAGTACAAAGAGAAGCTGAGATTGAAAAAAGAGAAACAATTGGGTGTCCTGATTGTGGAACTAGTTTATACGATGGCGGCAAAAATTTAACGCTTTGTATATGTTATGGCGAAGATTGGAATAAAAATATTAAGATTAAAAAAACTGAATCTAATATAAAAATGAAATTTCCAAAAAATATAGATAAAGAAAATGTTGAAATGCTATTAAATACATTGAAATATATTAATAAGGAATAAATATGAAAAAGCTTATGACTTATGTGGCTGTAGACACGGATAATGTAGGTGAAAGCATTGGTAATGCCGTGCTTTCTAATGACGTTAATTCTTTATCATCAATTTCAGAAAATATCAACTCCGGTGTTAAAGTATTTTCTCAATGGGCTGAGTACAATGGTGGTGAAGTTATTAGTAGTGGCTCCGATGAGGCAATTTTTCAAGTCCCACAATCAAGCATTAAAGATTTAGAAGAGCTTAAAGATACCTACACCAAACAAACTGGTTTTACTATTTCTATTGGTATTGGTGAAAATGTATCTGACGCTGCAAAAGCTCTTATTTACGCCAAAATGAACGGTAAAGACCAAATTATGGATTACTCACCAGAAATGGAAAGAGCCATGAAAGAATCTCTTACCGGAGATGTTCAAAGACTAGAAGGTGGTGTTGGTGACGAAACTGAACCAGAAGATTTGCCTCAAGATGAGCTTGAAGAAGGCACTGAACATGAGTTAGAACATACTGATGATGAAGAAATTGCAGAAGAAATTGCTACTGACCATTTAGAAGAGTCTGATGATTATTATTCAGATTTAGAAGAAATGGAAGAAAAAGATGCTGCCGAAGAAGCTGGTCAAGAAACTGAAGAAATTGAAGTTCCAGCCGAAGAAGTTGATGGTGACTATGGTTCTGAAGAAATGGCCGAAGGTCAACCGGAGCATGAACAAGAAATGGAAGAAGATGAAGAATTTATTCATGATGCTCAAGAAAATAGAGAAGATGAAGCTGATGAAGATATAATTGAAGCTGATGAAGAAAGTGTGTTTGAAGATGAAGCCATGGAAGATATGGCTGATTCTGATAATCCGGCTAAAGAAGATATTGACCTTGATGGCCAACCTGATTTAGAAGAAGAGCATGGTGAAATTACACCTGACGAAGATTTGGACGATGATGGTGATGTTGAACATGAAGAGGCTATGGCGGCTGAGTCTAGCGAAACAGAAGAGTATAGTGATACCGGTGATTTTAGCGATGAAGCTCAAGAAGATGAAGGGCTTTCTAATGCTATAGAAGAACAAATGGGTGAACCTGAAGAAGTCATGGGTGAAGCTATGGCCATTGAAGAAGAGATGGAAGGTGATGACTTTTCTAATGTTGAAGGTGAAGAAAATTTAGACCATGAAGCTATTAAAGATGTAATTTTTGAAAGTCTTCAAAATTTTAAACAAAATAGAGATTATCTTGAATCAATTGCTCAAGAAAATCCAGAACTATATCAGTCACTTATTTTTACACTTCAAGCTATGATTGAAATGGCTAAAGAATTTGGCTATGGTGAGGTTGAAGAAGATATGGCTGGAGCTGATGAAGAAGCTATGATGGTTGAAGGCGAAGGTGAAGAAGAGCTTAATCCTGATGATTTTGCAGTAATGGAAGAAGGTGAAAGTGAAGAAGAACTTAATCCTGATGAGTTTGCAGTAGAAGAAGAGGAAGAAGAGGATATTGAAAAAAATGAAAACTTTTTAAAGCTTATGTATAAAATGCACAGAGTTTCAGAAATGCTTAATGAATTAAAAAAAGCTGATGAAGAAAAAAGCATTGAAGAAATGAAAGAAGAAACTAAAAAAAAACTTAAAGCTAAAACAAAAGGAAAAAGTTCTAAAAAAAGAAAGATTTCTATAAAAAAACCTATAGTTCCCGGCAAAAAAGAAAAGAAAAAACCTAAAAAAACAAGTAATGACGGTTCCTTTTGCTCTAGATCACATCAAAAAATGAGGGCTTCTGGAAAAGACTGTCGTTCCAATGAGGACAAACATTCTCCACTATGTTCAGCTAGAAAAAAGTTTAATTGCAGAGGTAAAAACGAAGAAAAAAATAAAAAAATTGAAAAAGCCGAAAAACTCAAAGAGTTTTTAAAAAAAAAATATCGAAATGAAGAACTGGAAAAAAGCAGATTAGGTACTGCAACAAAAGAAACAACTAAAAAAATACGCACACATCGTCATTTGCCGGGAACTATAAAAAATAATTATATAAAAGGTACTGACGAAAATGGAAATACTAAATGGACAAACGCTTCTTCTGGAAAGGTTAAAAATCAAATTACAGGAGAAATGGAGGGGGCAGGAGGTCCCGGCCTTAGAGTTAGAAAAGATGTAAAACCTCAGAAGGTTTAGTGTGAAACTTGAAATTGAAATAAAGACAGAGGAAGACATAAACAATCAAGCTAAAAAGGTTATTGAAAATATTAAAAAAGACCTTCAAGCAGCAACACAAGCAATTGGCCAAGGGGCTTACCAGCAAGCTCACAATATTGCCGATCAAAAAATGTCTACTGAATTAAGTGGTATTTATAAGAAAAATTTGTATATAAAAAAATTATCAGAAAATGCGGTTGAAATTGGTATAAAAGAAGAAGCTTTTTGGATTGAAAACGGAAAAAAAGGTGGTTTTATGGAAGAACTGCTTAATCATAAAAGCGGCTCACCTCCAAAAGTTAGTAAGGAAGGCCATAAATATAGAGTTATTCCGTTTGAAAAATCAACCACTAAAAAAAGTACCTCAAGTTCTGGTGAAGCTGCAATAAATGAGCTTAAAACTTTTTTAAGAAAAGAAAACATAAGGTATAGCAAAACAAGAGCTTTGGCTTTAGATGAGAAAGGAAGCCCCAGAATTGGTAGAATACATAGTTTTGACATAAAAAAAATGAGAGAAAATGGTAAAAAAAGTGTTGAAGGACTTTCTCGTAATCTTCAGGGGTTAAGTATTTATCAAAATTTTAACCCACAAACTAAAAGAGTTGAAAGAAATATTATGACTTTTAGAGTAATATCAGAAAAACATAGAAATTCTGGTAAATGGCAGTACCCAGCTAATAAACCCAAAAAAGAAGTCATGAAAGATGTGTTTAGGTGGGTTGAGCAAACTTGGCAATCAAAAATTTTGCCAGAACTAAAAGCAAAATATGAAAAAAAATAATGATATTATATAAGATAGACATAATTAGATTGCAGGGGGTAATTTATTTCTATATGGCAAGGTGATGTTTTCTTTAGAAGAATCATTGAACTTATATTAAACGATATTAGAGAAGAGTCTTGGTTACTTGATGATATTTTGTCTGATTTTGTAAATGACCCTATGCTATCGGGTATCTACGGTCAAAAAGAAATTGAAAATGCCAGAAAATGGATACAAGAAAACGAAATATCTATATTTTTACCTCACAGAATGGATATGGAAAAAATGCCATGTATAACAATTTCAATAGGCTCCAATGCTGAGGATAAAAGTTTGTCACGTTTATCAGACCAAACACCTTTTGTTCAAGAATATCAACCAAATGAAGTTGGTGATGTTGTTCAATATATAATTCCCCCATTTACTTTTACATCTTACAATCAAGCCACAGGTTTTTTTCAAACTCCTCCCGAAGTTGATTTAACAATTATTCAGCCGGGAATGGTGGCTTTTGATGAGGGTACAGCGCAAGGGTGGGCTATAACCAAAAAATCAAATGATGGTTTTTTTATTGCTGAAGGAACTGCAATTTCTGCATCTCAAATTGGTATACTTCCAAACTATAGAATTTTTAGAGCAAGAAGAGAAATTGCTACTTTTCAGGAAAGGATTACAATAGGATGTCATGTGCATGGCGACCCAAATGCCTTGCTGTGGCTATATTCAATTATGATGTACGGCTTCTTAAGATATAGAGAGGGCGGTTTGGAAAGTAGAAATTTTCAATTATCCAATATTGAAACTAGTGATATGGTTAGAAACGATGCTTTTCAAAATATTGGTGAAAATGTATATAGTAGATTTATTACTATGACAGGTCAAGTTGAGAACACATGGGTAAAAGCACCTAAAGAAATTATAGAAGTGATTAATATTGTTGATTTTGAAAACATAGAAGGGGCTGGGCTGGTTATTTCTGATGAAGAGGGCGGCCAAGTTCCTGAAATCATTGATACGGAATGTGAGTTTTGGGTCCGAACCACACCTGTAAAAAACGAAGACTAAATCTTTAATTAGAGGTATGTTATGGACGATTTTTTAAAAAATAGAGTTGATAAATTGGTTAAATCTATGAAATCTAAAGTTCAGCATGAAAATGCTGTCAAAGATGTTTTAGATTCTGATAGCACTGCGGAAATGAGTTTAGATTTAATTGCTACAGATAAAACTTCTGCAATGAAAAAAAAAGATGACGAGTGCGATTGTAAAGATAAAGACAATTGCGAATGTGATGAAATAACTCCTTGCGATGATGAAATTGAAAAAGCTGAAAAATTTGTAAAATCAGTATTGAATAATTTTAAAATAATTTCAGATGCTTATTTTAAAAAAATGGAGGAATTTCCGTATAAAGAAGCCAGAGATAGGGCTATGGCAGCTTCAAAAGCCAAAAAAGCAATGAAAGATTCTAGAAAAGAAAAAATCCCTAAATATCCATCTAAAAAAGATTTGGAACATCCAACATCAGAAGATATTGAAAGAGCCAAAAAACAAAAAGTTCCAAAAACAAAAAAAGGTCCTGAACAACGTAAAAAGACTCGTAGGAACGATGATAGCCATAAACATCCTACCGATGTAAAAAACCCTAAATATCCATCTAAAAAAGATTTAGAACATCCGTTCACAGAAGAAAAAATGGCGGCTTCTGAAATGGCCAAAAAACAAGGGGTTCCAAAAGGTGCTGACCCTGCAACACATGAAAGATGTGTAAAAAAAGTTAAGAAAAAAGGACATGATAAATCATCGGCATATGCTATCTGTAATGAAGCTGGTGCTGGAATGGATAAAAAAGAAGGTAGATGTTGGGAAGGATATGAACCTACGCCCGGTAAAAAACCTTATTCAGAGGGGTCTTGCCAGAAAAAAAGTGAAGGCTCAGAAAAACCATTTCACGGATATAACAAAGAAAAACACTCAAAAAAAGGTGGTTTGAGTGAAAAAGAAAGAAATAAAATTAATAGAGAAACTGGTTCAAATTTAAAAGCTCCTGTTTCTTCTAAAGAGGCTAAGAAATCACCTAAAAAAGCGGCAAGAAGAAAATCTTTTTGTGCTAGAATGTCAGGGAATAAAGGGCCTACCAGTAAAGATGGCAAGCTAACACCAAAGGGTGCTGCCCTTAAACGGTGGGATTGCTAATAAGTTATTGATTTTATTAATTTTTTGTTTTAAAATATTGTAATTGTATTAATCTTTATAATATAAAATTAGGGGATTAGAATGTCTAATAAAAACGAATATTCACCGGTAGAAGTGGCGCAAATGCTTCTTGAAAGGCTGAAAAAGAATATTGAAAATAATCAAGAAGTATATGAAATTCTTGAGAAAGCTAAGAATACGGCCCATGAAATTGAAGCTGGTTCTGAGCCAAATAATGATGAAGCTGAATGTCCTGAATCACTAGCTTCTTCTGGTTCTTCTTCAGAAAAGTCTGAAATGTCTGAAGAATCTTCTATGGAAGACGAGCCTTTACAGGGTGAATCTGACTCTGATTATGAAGATGAAGATGAAGATGAAGATGAAGATGAAGATGAAGATGAAGATGAAGAAAGTGAAGCTGAAGATTATGAATTTAAAAAATCTGAATCTGGTATGTTTCAAGTAGAATACAAAAGACTTTCTAAAACAGCACCACTTTTTTCAGGATCAGGTGCTCAACAGGCTAAAGGATTTGGTTCTATTTTAGGAACACCACCTGTAAAAAAAGAAGAAATGGAAAAATGTGGCGAAATGAAAAAAGCCAAATATGAAGAAGGAAAATCTGACGCTGCTAAAAAAGCTATTAGAGCTAAAAGAGCTAAAGATTCCAAAGAAAAAGGTGTTCATTTAAAAGAAGGCGATTACACTGGTGGTAAAAAAAGAGCTGAAAAAAAAATTGAACAAAGAAAAGAAGAAAGAAAGAAAATTGCTTCACAAAAAGAAAAGGGAAGAAAAAAATATTATGGTGACGAGTCAAGAGAGTTGACGGAAAACCAAAAGAAAGGCGGATGGGGGCAGCATCAAAAAGACCCTTCTTCAACTTCTTCTGAAGGGCAAAGAAAAGGTATTAAAGCTGCTACTGGTAAAGATGTTAATGTAGAGCCTGAGAAAAGAACTTCTATTAATAGAGAATCTCAGGCTAATAAAAAAGATAAACCACCTATTTCAGATGTGTCAAATCTTCCAAAAAGTGAAGGCTCAATGGATAAATGTGGTGAGATGAGTGTTACAAAATCTGAGTCCGGCATGTTCTCAGTAGAATATAAAAGATTGGCAAAAGAAGAAACACGACCACTTTTTTCAGGATCAGGTGCTCAACAGGCTAAAGGATTTGGTTCTATTTTAGGAACACCTCCAACCCCAACTCCGACACCAACACCAACTGTTGGCAAAGGTGAAATTAAAGAAAAAAAACTAAAAGATTCTGACAACAAAGTAAAAGAAATTAAAAGCATTGATTTTGATGATGAAAAGAAAAATTCACCAAAATCTGAAGATGTTTATAAATCAGAGAAACTTGCGAATTTTTTAAAAAAAAAAGATTTAAAAAAGAATTGGATGCAGAGCAATGCCCGTTTAGCTAGAGGGATTAGAAATTCTAATTGGGGTCAAAGTAATGCGCCATTGGCCAGACTTATAACAGGAAGAACTGGTGAAAAATATAATCAACAGAAATTTAACAAAGATGCTATGGCAGCACAAAAAGATATTGGTGTAGCGCAAGGTGCTAATACTGCCAGTGATCTTGCAGGTGGTAAGAAAATCCAAGCTCCTGCTAACATGAGTGTAGGTAAGCCAGCAAGTTTTGAAAAACAAAGACCAGAGCTGCCTAAAGGTGCTAAAAGAATAGAATCGGACATCCCACAGCCTAATGCTATGCAAGATGTTAAAGCAGAAAGGCCAAAACAGCCGATGTCATCATCTTTAATAGAAGGAAAAGGGGCAATGCCAAAACCGGGAGCCAAAGGACAAACTCCACAATTTAAAAATTTTGGAGAAGCTTTTAGGCATTACAGAAACCAAAGATTAGCTGGTACAGGTGGGGATGAATTTTCATGGGGCGGTAAAAAATATCACTCTTACTCAAAAGGCGACTTTAACGATATGGCGGCATCAGGTAAAACAAACAAATATTACGATGCTTACAATAGAAAAGCTGTTGCTTCAAGCCCAGCAACCCCTAGTACTGAGGCTCCAAAAACAAAGCCGGGAATGGGAAATAAGCAAGATTTTGGTGCTACAATGTTAAAACCATCACAGCCTTCTTTTCAAGAACAGCAAAGAATGATGAGAAGTGAAGATAGCAGTATTGAAAAACTAAAAAAACATATGGAAAAACAAAAAACCTCAAAAAAAGAAGGGGTGTAAAATGGCAGAAAGAAAAAAAAGCAAAAAAAACGAAACTGAAGCTGAAAGAATTGAAAAAGCTAGAAAAAAAAGAATTGCTCTGGCTAAAGAAATAAAAAAAGCTGAAGAAAAAACTGATGAAAGAGAAAATTTTAGAAAATATTTTCTAAAACTTAGTAAAAAATTAAGCCTAAATAAATCTTTAGAAGAAGTGGTTTGGATTCATTTGAAAACAATTAAACACGATAAAAAAGAATTATTTGATAAAGGCATTAAACATTTTGGATATAAGATTTAATTATAAAGGAGAAAAAAATGGCCCAAAGACTTTCGACAAGTTTTGTCAATACAAACATTCCCGGTGCCTATCCAGAAGTAACAGTTAAGTCTACACCAGTTGGGATTACCAGTACTGGAGATATTGTTATTATTGGTGAAGCAGAGGGTGGTGCAGACTACACTCAAGAAACATTAAAGGACAACTTTTTTACACCCACTCAGCTTGACAGGGTTTCTGCTAAGTATCTTAGAGGACCAATTGTTGACGCTATGAGAGCTTTGGTTTCTCCTAGTAACGATACAGAAATTACCGGTTCGGTAGGGAAAGTTTATGTTGTTAAAACTAATAGTGGTACTAAAGCTGAAGCGACCGTAGATGGTGTTTCTGGCGATTATGGCACTCTTAAAGACAAAAACTATGGTATTGATGGCAACAAATATTACTATCAAGTAACTCAGGTTGAAGACGAGGCTGGCCCTTCTAAGCAAGGTGCTGACGTTGTAATCGGAGATGGTTCAATATTTGACGGTCTTTCTTTTAGCTTTATTGGAAACGGTGGTGCTACAACAGTTATTACTTTAAGTGGTGTCATGACAGATCATGATGATAAAACTAAGTTAGCGGCTGAAATTGACGCTCAATTACCTGCTGGCTTTAGTTGTGTAGAAGCTGCTACTGATGCCGTTATTTTTCAATCTGATGTTGATGCTGACGCTAATGAAAAAGGTTGGGGAAAATCGTTTGAATTAATTGACTCTACTCCGGGTGATTTAGCTGTTCTTGGACATGCGGCTGGTTTAACAGTTTCTTCTCAAGAGCCAGAAATTGAATTAAGTGTAAAAAGACAAGATACAAATACCAACGAATCTTTTGCAGTAGAAGCTGAGGTTGCTATTACTGTTGGTTATGATGGGACAAGTGCAACACTTGATATTTCTAGTGGCGTTCTTTCTACTACTGTAGTTGGTGGCTCTGGTTCTAATTTATCAATTAATCTTAGTGAATACACTACAATGTCTGACCTTGCTTCTTTTATTAGTTCGCAAGCTGGATATTCTGCAAGTTCTATTGCAGCTTCTAACAATCTAAGCCCACTTAGGCTTGATGAAGTTTCTGCCATAGGAATTGCTTCTTCAGAAGGAAGTAAGCCGGGAAGAGTTAAAAAAGCTGCTTACAATTTTGCCCTTAAACTTTCCGAAAGTTCTGTGGTTGACTTTGAATTTGCTGTAGGTGCTGGGCTTCCTGTTGAAAAAGCTCAAACTTATCTTGCAGGCGGTACTAAGGGTGCTACTACTGCTGCTGACATTGTAAATGCAATACCAGCTCTTGAAGGTATTAAAGTAAATTTTGTACTACCTCTTTTTTCAAGAGATGCTGCCGATGATATTGCTGATGGTCTTACTGATAGTGGTTCAACATATACAATTGACGCTGTTAACTTTGCTGTTAAGTCTCATGTACTTGCTATGTCAACAGTTAAACTAAAAAGAAACAGAATTGCAATGCTTAGTAAAGATGCTAGTTATGCCGATGTTAAAGCTCACTCGCAAAGCCTGTCTTCTTTTAGATCAATTGTTTGTTTTCAAAAAACAAGTCAAGTTGATGCGCTTGGAAATGTTGTAGAATTTCAACCATGGCATACTGCGGCTATTGCAACAGGTATGCAATCGGCTGGTTTTTACAAGTCTTTAACTAATAAGTTTGCTAATGTAATTAGTTTTAAAGACCCTGCTGGGTTTGATTCTGGTAATCCGGGTTCTGTTGAGGATGCGATTGATGCTGGTTTAATTTTTTTGCAAGCTGAAACTGCTGGTAACAAATTTGTTGTAGATCAAACCACTTATGGATTTGATACTAATTTTGTTTACAATTCACTTCAAGCGGTTTATATGTCTGATGTTCTTGCCATTCAACTTGCTGAATCTCTTGAAAGATTTGCGGTTGGTAAATCACTTGCTGATATTACTGCTGCTAGTATGGCTGGGCATATTTCTAAAGTAATGGAAGTGTATAAAAGGCTTAAAATTACTGGTGCTTCTGACGATGCCCCACTTGGATTTAAAAATCTTAAAATTAATATTAATGGCCCAATTGCTGAGGTTAAACTTGAGGCTAAACTTGCTACTGCAATCTTGTTTATCCCAATTCAACTTGAACTTAGCCAGATTCAATCAAGTGCAAGTGCATAATTAAAAAATAAGGAGAAAATAATATGAGTAGAACAATGAACGGAGCAAGAGCAAAAGTTAGAGTTGGCGGTCAGATCGTTGGTCTTTTTGATTCTTGCCAGTATGGTGCTAATATTGGAACTGAGCCTATCCATTTGTTAGGTAGATATTCACCAGATGAAATTTCAATCACTAGTTATGAAGCTGTTCAAGTGTCTTGTTCTGGGTTTAGAATTGTTGACCAAGGTGTTCATGTTCTTCCAGCAGCTCCAAAACTTCAAGACCTTTTAAATTTTGAAAATGTTCAGCTTGAAGTTGAAGATAGGCAAACTGGTGCTAATATTATGATTGTTAAAAACTGTGTACCTTCAAATTGGGGTGAAGCTCAACAGGCAAAAGGCACTACAAGATTCAACATATCGTATATTGGAACTGTTTTGAGTGATGAGTCTGGAGATCAAGATGAAAGTGATGGGGCAACTTCACTTCCATAATTTCAATACTTTACATATTTTTTTAAAAAAAGGGAACTTTTTGTTCCCTTTTTTTGTTTTAAAAGATATAATCTTTAATGTAAGTGCCAATATATGTTAGAGGTTGTATGTCAAAAAAATTTACAATACAAAAAGTTCAAGAAATAGTTGAAAAAAAAGGGTATAAATTAATATCTAAAGAATATATTAATGCCCATGAAAAAATTCAAATAAAATGCCCTAAACATGGTATCTTTAAAATGAAATTTTGTTCTTTTAACAACAACAATCAAAACTGCCCTAAATGCTCTCATAAATCAACAAAATATACCTTGCAAGAAGTAAAAAAAATTATAAATTCAAAAAATTGCCGCTTAATATCTAAAGAATATTTAAGAAACTCTCAAAAATTAGAATTAGAATGCCCTAAACATGGTATTTTTAAAAGAACTCTGGATAGTTTTAAGCAATCAAAATTAGGATGTCCAAAATGTTCAAGAGAAAAAGCTGCTAAAAAAAGAACGATATCGTATTGTTCTGTAAAAAAACATGTTGAAAAATATGGTTACAAATTAATATCTGAAAAATATGAAAACAGCAAAAAAAAATTGAAATTAGAATGCCCTAAACACGGCCTGTTTAATATAAGATGGAATGATTTTCAACAAAAACACATATGTCCCAAATGTTCTTTTGAAAAAAACGCTCAAAAACAAAGAAAAAACATTGAGGAAATAAACAAGTGGATAAATAAAAACACAAAATATAAACTTATATCTAAAAAATACAAAAACAATAAAGCAAAATTACAATTAGAATGCCCTAAACATGGTATTTTTAAAATGAATTGGGGGCATATTTCAAATGGGCATAACTGTTTTAAATGCCAAAATATAATATCAAAACAACATCAAGAAATAGTTGATTTTTTAAAAAAAATATATGATAAAAAAATAATTATAAATGATAGAGAAATATTACAGGGTAAAGAGTTGGATATTTATATTCCAGAATATAATTTTGGTATAGAATTTGATGGGTTATATTGGCATAGTGAAAAAGTAAAACCAAATGCCAAAAAAATAAATAAAGAAAAAATAGCTGTTGTTCAAAAAAATAATGTAAATGTATTAATGATATATGAAGATGAATGGTTAGACCCAATTAAAAAAGAACTTATAAAAAATATGATTAAGCACAGGATGGGGCTTTTTAAACAAAAAATTAGAGCTTCTAAATTGACACTTAAAAAATTAAATAAAAACAAAGAGTTTAAAGATTTTTTTAACAAATATCACTTAGATGGCCACACTCAAGCTAGTTTTGCTTATGGTCTTTTTGATAATAACGAACTTATTTCCTGTATGTCATTTAGAAAATCTTTTTCAGATAAATGCTGGGAAATAGCAAGATTTGCTAGTAAATCAGGGGTAAAAATATATGGTAATGCTAGTAAAATAATAAAAAAATTTAAAGAGGAATATAACGAAAAACTTATAACATACAGCAACAACAGGCTAAGTTTAGGTAGAACATATGAGAAATTGGGTTTTAAAGAGGTTACAAAAACAAAAGAGCCTAGCTACTATTACACTGATTTTAAAACAAGATTGTGGCGTTTTAAATGTCGCAGAATAAATAATTCCAAAATACTTTCAAAATATCCAACGGAAAAAGCGCAAGCAGAAGGCGGTGTATTTAGCGAAAAATTCTTGGGGCATTCTAGGCCTTTATATAAAATATATGATTATGGACATAGAAAGTGGGAACTTTAACTTGTTTTTTTTTACACATATGATATTATGTACATATGAAAAGAAACTGTATATTCACAAACAAACCAGCAAATTCAAAATTCACCATAGGTTCAGATAAGCAAAACTGGGCAAAATCAGTGCCTTGCACTAAAGAATATCTGGCAGATAGGGGTGATAAACCGCCCACAGAGCTTGAAATTAGACTTATAGAGCTGTTCTATGAGCAGGAGCTATGTCGCCTTCGTATTGATGAGTACGATGCTCAAATGGATGAAATTAGGTCTATAATGAGTAATAAATTACCCAAAAAAGAAAGAAGGAAGATAAATGAACAAAAGCCAAATTGGGAAGATATTGGACCGGTAGAGCTTACAGAAGAAGACAAAGAATGGTTAAACGCTCCAATGGGGCCAATTGAAGGAAAAGGTGAAAGCTACATAAAGGAACCCGAAACAAAGTATGAACCAGAAGAATGTCCAAATCCTGACTGCCCTTCAATGTTGCAAAATGCACCCGGAATTGGGCCATTTTGCCCTAACAAAGAATGTGATGTAAGTGATGGTCCTGATGTTTGGAGAGCTAAAGAATTGACAAAAGTAGAAAAGTCTGTTAAAGTAGAGAAGAA
>Ga0136656_1000047_pt1 | contig 32747 bp, 17 predicted proteins | sample CPBDNA_9_FD_94862 | JGI IMG/M metagenome (GOLD analysis project Ga0136656, IMG submission 94862) | Freshwater to marine salinity gradient microbial communities from Chesapeake Bay, USA - CPBay_Sum_15_0.8_DNA (version 2) | ecosystem: Environmental > Aquatic > Marine > Coastal | place: USA...
ACGGCATCTACACCTTCCTGTCGTCATGCATTGAATCAAGTAGAGAGAGATATCCGCAGAAAGTTATCACTTTAGGCATTCGTTCGTGATACAGCAGTTAGGGGGTATTGTGCCCCCTTATGTGTTGCCCGCCGTGCCCCGATGCCCGTATATAAAATCGATGGGTCCCTCTAAGCTATAAACGACCCAGATCGACCTTTAAATATCAGTCCCATAAAAAAATTTTTTCATATATAAAATCGATGGTAGAGTTTAATGAGATGAAAAAAAATCCGGCAGAAAATTTTACGACCATAGAAGTCGATCCAATTACTGGAGAATATTATGTAACGATACCTCAGTGGATTCTTGATGAATATGGATGGTACGAAGGCACAGAGGTAAATATGGAGGTTGATGGAAATTGTATAATAATCACCGAAATTAAGAGGGATTGACTTCGTATAGATAATGATGTATGATACTGATGTAATTAATTGCAGTTATGGCTAAAGGATTTACTGTTAAGGCAAAAACACCCAAACCATCCGAGAGCTCCCAAGAGTGGGACTATGATTTGGCAAAAGAAATGATCAAAGGCAAATCCATTGTATTTTGCCTACCTGGTAGAGGAGTTTCTTATACATATCTCAAAAATTTTGTACAACTTTGTTTTGATCTTGTGCAGAATGGTGCATCCATTCAAATCTCACAAGATTATAGTTCCATGGTGAATTTTGCACGATGCAAATGTCTTGGTGCAAATGTTCTCAGAGGACCCGACCAAATTCCCTGGGACGGCAAATTGAAGTATGACTATCAGTTATGGATTGATAGTGATATTGTATTCAATACTGAGAAATTCTTACAACTTGTTCTGATGGATCAAGACATTGCCAGTGGATGGTACTGTACCGAAGATGGTCGCACGACAAGTGTTGCACACTGGATGGAAGAAGATGACTTCCGCAACAATGGTGGTGTCATGAATCATGAAACGATTGAGAGCATCTCAAAGCGTCGCAAACCATTCACTGTTGATTATGCAGGATTCGGTTGGCTTCTAATTAAGCACGGAGTTTTTGAGCATTCTGAGATGAAGTACCCATGGTTTGCACCGAAGATGCAAGTATTTGAATCCGGAGAAGTTCAGGACATGTGTGGAGAAGATGTAAGTTTCTGTCTCGATGCAAAGGAAGCAGGATTTGAGATTTGGTGTGATCCTCGCATTCGCGTTGGTCACGAGAAAACTCGTGTAATCTGATGTTGATGACAAAGTATACAATTCTCCATAAAGGAAAAGTCCTTTATAAGTCATTGACTCAGGAGGAATACTTTGATATTATGGAGGACCTGTCAGTAGAATTTTATCAGACAGGTTCTCCAAGACCACAAGATCTCGAAACAAAAATCATAGAAGGAGTTTAAAGTATTATGGCAGTTCGCTCAAAGATTGGCATTTACAAAGACGGGTTTACGCCGGGAAAACCAAAAAGTACTCGTCAAGGAAATGGCAAGCACACAAAGTATGCCGCTACGTCTCGTAATGGAAAGCGTAAGGCGTATCGAGGTCAAGGTAAAGGATAAATGAGTTGTTTAATCACCAATCTACCATCACAAGAAGTATGGGTTCGTAAGGAATATCTTACTGACCATCAGAGTGGTCATGGTGAATTTGTAAAAGGCGTCTGGGTTTCGGCAAAGTCGATTCCTGGACGTGTTTTTTATTTTGAGACATATTTACCTGAGTATGCGGCAATGTATGATAAACTGCCAATTAGTGCGTTTTTATCTCGTCCAGAACTACCTGATCCTGATATGAACCTACCAAATCTACAGTTTTGGAACTGTATGGATTATGGTGTTGTCAGTATTGATAAAAAATTTATTGGAAGTATGGATTTTGAATGTTATACAAGAGATCACGGCATTCAAAAAGGGACTTATGTATGCACAATCGATAATTATCACCGTGATCCAGATATGGTTGACTGGGCAACCAGTGAAAATCCTGCCGAACACAAGTCTCATAATCTAATTGAACTTAATAACGGACAATATGCACTATATCCGAACAACAGATTACGTATTTTTGACAATAGTTTAACACCTACGGAACCAAAAATGCCAGATTTTAAGGTTTCGACTCAATATTACCAAGTAGAATGTGGTTATGATCGTCTTGGAATGGGAAATGAGGATGAATATCACTGGAAAACCGCTCAAGAGCGTGAAATAAATACTGATAAGGGATAGCAACCCCTCTAAAAGTTCTGATTTCGCAGTAAATCAGGAGCAAAAATGGGTAATTCACCGGAAGAAAAATCAAAAAGAGTGCTAACAGAAGTTATGCACGACAACGCACCACGTCATGACTTTACAAAACAGTCAGAATTGCATGAAAAAATTCGCAATGATGAGGATTATGATGATTGGGAATATGGGACTGAACCAATTTATGGATAGGGGTATAAATAAAGTCAGAAAACTCTAGTTAAAATGGACAATCGGAGGATATCTAGAGCATTTAAGGATATCAGTTTATCATTTGAACCACATCCAATCACCAAAGATCTACCTGTTCTTAAAAATGAGGCAGCTATTCGTAGATCTGTGAGAAATATTGTTCAAACAATTCCTACCGAAAAATTTTTTAACTCATTATTTGGATCTGATGTAAGAGGAAGTTTATTTGAGTTCGTTGATTTTGGAACAGCATCTGTCATTAGCGATCAAATTCAAACATCAATTGAAAATTTTGAACCAAGAGTCAATAATTTGCAAGTTGATGTCTTTCCAAGACCAGATCTTAATGAATTTGAAGTAACCGTCACCTTTGATATTATCGGACAAGAGTTTCCAACACAAGAATATTCATTCCTACTAGAGGCAACAAGATAAAATATGCCTTTTACAAAGTTTACCAATCTCGATTTCGATCAAATAAAGGAATCTATCAAAGATTATATTCGGTCAAATTCTGATTTTACGGGATTTGACTTTGATGGATCTAATTTTTCCGTATTAATCGACACCCTTGCATACAATACTTATATTACCGCATTCAATTCGAATATGGTAGTGAATGAATCCTTTTTAGATTCTGCAACACTTCGTGAGAACGTAGTTTCTCTTGCAAGAAATATTGGATATCTGCCAAGATCTAGAAGTGCGGCAAAGGCAACAATATCATTCGATGTGCACACAAATAATTCAAACGTCTTTGGTATGGTCCTAAAAAAGGGTCTGGTGTGCGTTGGGAACCAAAGTAACACATCCTACGTATTTTCTATTGTAGAGGACATAGAGAGGAATACAGAGGACTCTGACGAAGTTATTGGTGGGAAGAAGGCAACGTTTAATAATATAGAAGTATATCAAGGAACATTTCTTTCAAAACAGTTTGTAGTTGATTCTTCATTAGATCAAAGATTTATTTTAGACAATCCATATATTGACACATCAACAATCAGAGTTTATGTGAGAGATGGTTCGGATACCAATACACTTGGAGTTGAATATAAATTTGTTGATAATATTTTTAACGTAAACTCGGATTCTTTAATTTTCCTACTTCAAGAAATACAGGACGAAAAATATGAGTTGTTATTTGGTGATGGTATTATTGGCAAAAAATTAGAAAATGGGCAAGTTGTAACCGTAGAATATTTGATAACTGACGGAGTAGATGGAAATGGTGCCAACTTATTTTCTTTTTCCGGAGTAATTAGAGATAGTGAGGAAGTAAATAGTGAGGAAGTAAAATTAATTACTCCTAGTTCACCAATTTCTATTGACACAATTCAATCTGCACAAAATGGGGCAAATATTGAATCTGTAGAGTCAATTAAGTATTATGCCCCAAAAATATATTCAAGTCAGAATAGAGCAGTAACCGGTAGAGATTACGAAGCAATTATTAAAAGAATATATCCAGATACCGAGTCGGTTTCTGTTGTTGGTGGAGAAGAATTAGATCCACCTGAGTTTGGAACTGTTCAAATATCAATTAAACCAAAGAATGGTGAATTTGTTTCGGACTTTAATAAAAGCAGAATACTTTCGCAATTAAAACAGTATTCAGTATCTGGAATAAATCAAAAAATAGTTGATCTTAAAATCTTGTATGTTGAATTGGATTCATATGTTTATTATGATGACTCCAAAGTTTCGACAGCAGATACATTAAAATCAAAATTATCAAATTCCATTACAAAATATTCTAATTCTATTGATGTGAATCAATTTGGAGGAAGATTTAGATATAGCAAACTTTTAAGAATTATTGATAGTACAGATACTGCAGTTACGTCCAATATTACGAGAGTTACAATTAGAAGAAATTTAGTTGCACTATTAAATCAATTTGCACAATATGAGCTTTGTTTCGGTAATCAATTTCACGTGAAAAAAGAGGGGTACAATATCAAATCAACTGGTTTTAAAATTTCTACAGAATCTGATACTGTATATCTAACCGATATTCCAAATTCAGATGGAAAGACGGGAATACTATCAATTGTTAAAAAACCTTTTGGAGAAAACACTCAAATTATTTCGGATTTTGCCGGAACTGTTGATTACATCAAGGGAGAAATTAATTTAAATACCTTAAATATTATTTCAACATCCAAACCAAATAACATAATTGAGATACAAGCTTTTCCAGAATCTAATGACGTGGTTGGATTGAGAGATCTTTATCTCCAATTAGACGTTTCTAAAAGTAAAATAAATATGTTAAAGGATGTAATATCATCAGGAGATGAAGTGTCTGGAACTGTTTTCAGTAGAGATTTTTATACATCAAGCTATTCTAACGGAAGTTTAATTAGAGAATAATATGATACAAACTGGAATTGAATCTAGAGTAAAGATTCAGGATATAATTTCCAACCAACTACCAGAATTTGTCTTGGAAGAAAGTCCAAAAGCATTGGACTTTTTGAAACAATATTATATTTCTCAAGAATATCAAAGTGGACCAACAGATATTGTTGAAAATTTAGATCAGTATTTGAAGGTTGACAATTTAATACCAGAAATTGTTGTGGGAGTTGCAACATTATCATCTGATATTAATCTCCCAGAAATAGATGATAATGGAAACGAATTACCAACTGCGGTTATAAATGTTTCCAGTACCAAAGGATTTCCAAATAAGTATGGATTGTTAAAAATTGATGATGAAATAATCACATATACAGAAAAAACTTCCACATCTTTCATTAATTGTGTTCGTGGATTTAGTGGCATTACAAGTTATCATCAAGATTTAAATGATGGTGAATTGGTGTTTTCTAGTACAAATTCTTCAACACATAGTGCTGGATCTACAGTAGAAAATTTAAGTTCATTATTTTTAAGAGAATTTTACAAAAAATTAAAATATACTTTTATTCCTGGGTTTGAAGAAAAAAATTTCACTCCCGATTTAAATGTAGGAAATTTTATAAAAGAGGCTAGATCTTTTTACGAATCGAAAGGAACAGATGAATCTTTTAGAATATTATTCAATGTTCTTTTTGGAGAAACTCCAAAAGTTATCAATTTGGAAGATAGACTTTTAAAATCATCTGGTGCAGAATATATTCGACGTGAAGTAGTCATTGCACAATCAATATCAGGAAATCCATTAAATCTTGAAGGGCAAACGATATTCAAGACAAATGACACTTCTACAAATGCATCTATATCTGAAATAGAAATTTTTACAAGAAAAGGAATAGAATATTATAAAATTTCACTCTTTGTCGGATATTCTGATTCTACATCTATTCAAGGAACATTTACAATTACTCCAAATACAAAAAGTTTTGACACTGTTCCTGTAGGATCATCCGTAATTTCCGTAGATTCTACAATTGGATTTCCGAAAACAGGAACTATCAAATCTGGTAACAATGTAATTAAATATAGTGACAAAAATATAAATCAATTCTTGGGATGTGAGGGAGTAACTTCAGAAATAAATCCAACAGATAACGTCTTTTCTTTAGATGAAACTTATTTTGGATATGAAAATGGAGATACTTCTAAAAAAGTAGAATTGAGATTAACGGGTGTTATTTCTGATTTTAATCAAAAATCCAAATTTGTCTCTGTAAATGAAGGACAAATTTTAACCGTAAAAAATATTGGAGATAAAATACAAAATTTTGGATCCGGTGAACCTAAAACTTATAAAGAAGTATTTGCAAACTCTTGGATTTATAATGCAAGTCCATCAATAGAAATTGAATCATTTATCGGAGATGGTGTAATATTAAAAGAAGGTATTGATAGATCGCAACTTAAGAAAGGGGATAGAATAGAAATAATTGATAGATCTACAAATCATGTAGTATATCCAATATCTGATGATATTCCTTTCGTAAAGGAAAAAATAAATTTTGGATCAAATATTGTTAAAATAGAAAATTTTTCCTTTGCCGGATCCGATTCTCTATACTCCATAAGGAGAAAAATTAATAAGGCAAGTAGTAATAGTGCAGAATTTAGATATGGAAACGATAGTATAATTTCCGATGTCCAAAATCTTTATAGTGATAATGAATTTGTATTTGTAGCATCTAATTCATTGCCATCTTCTGGAATTGGACACACTGATTTCAAATACAATATTCAAACTCCACTGAATGAGTCCATCTTAGATTTTTCTTCTGGATCTGGATTCTTGACAGGATATGATTCTGATGGATTTACAATTATATCGTTTGATAATCCAGTTAATTTCATAACAGGAGATAGAATTTATTATAAACCATCCCTAACTGAACCTTTGGGTGGATTGGAAGAGGGATATTATTATGTTGAGGTGCAATCAAATCCAAAGGAAATAAAATTATATACGGCAGCTTCTTCTATCGGTGAATCATCCAATGTGGTGAAAATTAATACACCTCTAGTAGAGTTTGATTCACATATATTCACAATTGATTCTCAAAGTAATAGAATTCTCAACTCCCAAAAACTTTTAAAGAAATTTAAATTATCACCAAACATTTCCGATGGAAAAGGAGAATTGACTCTTCCCGGATCAGTTGGAATGTTGATGAATGGTGTGGAAATTTTCAATTATAAAACAAATGATATCATTTACTATGGTCCAATTGAGAGTGTTAGTGTATTGAATGGTGGAAATGGGTACGATGTAGTCAATCCGCCTATAATAGAAGTGTCTACTGGAGCAGGCACAACGGCATTAGTCCAACCAGTTGTGACAGGAACTATAACAGATATATTTGTTGATAAGCAAGATTTTGATGTTGAAAATATTTTATCGGTAAGTATCAATGGTGGTAATATATCTGGTGGAAAATTTGAACCAGTATTAGTAGAAAGAAGAAGAGAAATTCTTTTCGATGCTAGGTCTACAACTAATGGCGGTGGAATTAGCACATCTACACCACAGTTGACATTTTTAACAGATCACAACTTAAATAATGGTGAAGAAGTTTTTTACAATAATCTAGGAAATCCTAATGTAAGTATTGGAATAGGACTTTCTTCATTATCTAATGGTTCCTCTTATTTTGTTTCTGTTGATAATAATACAACTATCAAATTATATGATTCGTATAACAATTACTTGAATAATAATCCGATTGGATTTGCAGCAACTAGTTTGAGTGGAACTCAAAAGTTTTTGGTAGGTAGTCCCAAAAAAACAATTTCAGAAATAAAAGTTATTGATGGTGGATCACTAACCAATAGAAAACTTCTCATAAAACCAAGTGGAATATCAACCACTTCAAATCTAATAAATTTTCAAAATCATGGATTTAAAAATGGAGAAATTATAGAGTATTCTTATACTGATACTATTATTTCTGGATTATCCACTGCGAAGCAGTATTATGTCTTATATAATGACGAAAATTCTTTTAGATTGTGTGATGCAGGAATTGGTGGAACAGTAAGATCTAATTTTGAACAGGAAAATTTTGTAAAAATTGATTCAATTGGTTCTGGTTTTCAAGAATTCAAGTATCCAGAAATAACTGCAAATGTGGAATATACACCCGTTGGAGTTGGATCTACAGTACAATCGCAAATAGTCACTGCCACACCAGTGGTTAAAGGTAGGATAGTAGATCTATACCTTTATGAAACTGGCACTGGATATGGTTCTTCTATTTTAAATGAACAGAGAAAACCAAGATTTACTATAAAAAATGGTAGAGATGCACAAGTAGAACCAATTATTGTTAATGGATTAATAACCGACACAAATCTTCAATTTGGTGGTTATGAATATTTTTCAACACCAACTTTGGAAGTTAGAGACCCAAGTGGTTCTGGCACTGGAGCTAAATTGAGAGCAATAGTTTCCGATAGTGGGGAAATAACTGACATTAAAATTGTTAATCCTGGAATAGGGTATTCAACTTCAAGCACAATCAATATTATTCCTAGTGGATCTGGTGTTATATTGGATTCTAATCTAAGAAAATTATACGTCAATAATGTCAATAAAACTCCATTGCGACAGTATGAAACTTTTGAAAATAGAGGAGATGACGTTCAATATTTCGTTTCTGCATACAATGAAAATATCAGAAAAACTTTTGACGACAATGGAAATGGAGCATCTAAGATAATTGGTTGGGCTTATGATGGAAATCCAATATATGGTCCTTTTGTTCCTCTTGTAGATTCAACTGGCAATAATTCTGGAATTAATACTTTAACATCTAGTTATCAAAAAGATCTATCAAATATATTTGATAGGCCAACTGGATTCGATTTAGGATTTTTTATAGACGATTATAAATTTGATGATTCGGGAGATCTTGATGTAAATAATGGGAGATTTTCAAAAACTCCAGATTTCCCCAATGGAATATATGCATATTATGCGACTATAGACCCAGATACTAAAGAACCAGTATTTCCATATTTCATCGGAAAATCGTATAGATCAAACACTCTAAAAGAGAATAATACTTTAGACCAAGATTTTGATTTTAATAGCTCATCTTTGATTAGAAATACTTATCCCCATAAAATTTCAGAGACATTCTCAGATAATGATTTTGTAGTAGAATCTAATGAGATAAGCAGACAGAAAATAGTTGTCGAGTCTACTAGTAAAGGATTTATATCTGGATTTGATATTATTAATTCAGGTGATGGATATAAGGTTGGTGATGAATTATTATTTGACGATGAAAATACCAATGGTGGTGGTTTAAAAGCAAAAATTTCTTCAATTAAAGGAAAAGATATAAATCAGATAGAAACTACAATCCAATCATTTCCAAATTCAACTTTTGTTTGGGAAGGCTCAAAGATAAGAGGATATATTTTACCATCACATGACTTACAAAACTTAGATTATGTAAATGTAAGTGGATTTAGCACGTCAAATATTTCAAAACTAAACGGAATACTACAAATAAATGTAGAACCAAATCCAATTATTGGACTTTCAACTGAAATTGTTGGATCTGGATCAACAACGACTGAAATTTATCTCACACATGTTCCATCAAATGTATCTGCCGGAAATAGTATCGGTATTGGGACAGAGGTTCTACAAGTTTTGAATGTTTATCCGAATAAAAACATTATTAGAGTTAAACGGGGACTAGTAGGAACTGCACATACAGTTGGAGAACCTGTCATTATAAAAAATAATACATTTACAATTGATATTGACCAAGATTATTTTGAATCTAAATTAAACGAAAAAATTTATTTTAATCCTCACGAATCAATAGGCATCGGAACAATTTCGGGAGTTGGTTATTCGACATCTTTTAATTTTGGAAATGAAATTATAACAAGAAATATTCCTACTCAGAGATTGTATATTGAAGATCATCCATTTACTACAAATCAGAAAATTACATTTAATTCTAATGGGGGAAGTTCATTTTCTATCGCAACTTCACCAACTGGTGTTCCATTTAACATACCATCAACCCTTTATGCTGTTAACAAGTCACCAAACACCATAGGAATAAAAACTGGACTTGGTGAAGAATTTAATGAAGTTTACTTCATTGATAATGGTGATAATTTTGACTATTATTATTTTGAAACTAATTTTGAAGAAAAACTTGGCAATATTGAAAAAATAACTTCAGTAGTTTCTGTATCAACTTCTCATGGACTAACATCTGGAGATACCATCAACTTATCAATAAATCCTCAATTGAATGTTGGAATTGGCACTTCTACATCAATTAAAGTTGTTTATGAACCAAAAATTGGAACTATTATTGTTAATCCAATCGGATTTAATTCTACGGGAATTAATACGTCAACAAATGAATTAACTATTTTAAATCATGAATTAAAAACTGGTGATAGAATATTTTATAATGCGGATGTGGTATGCTCTGGATTGAGTACGGGATCTTACTTTGTTTATAAAGTAACTTCTGATAAAATAAAGTTATGCGACACTTTTTCAAATTCTAATCAAAATCCACCAATAGTTGTGAGCATTGGTGATAGTGGTGGTGCTTCACAATCTATTTCACTTATCAATCCACAAATACAATCAATTAAAAATAATAATATTGTATTTGATTTGACAGATCCTTCACTGTCTGGTTACAAATTCAAGGTTTATTATGATAATCAATTTAAAAATGAATTTATTTCTGTAGGAACTACTAATGTATTCAATACTTCTGGAGTAGGAACGGTTGGAGTATCAACAAACGCATCTTTTACAATTAAATATACGAATGATATTCCAGAAAAATTATACTACAACTTAGAAAAATCGGGATATATAAGTTCTTCTGATACTATCGTCAAAAATTACTCAGAAATATTATACATTAACAGTTATTATGATGGAAATTATAAAATTTCTGACGTTGGAATAACAACTTTTAAAATATCATTACAAAAAAATCCAGAAAAAAATTCATACACAAAATCAGAATGCGAAATTTTTGAATATACAACTTCATCACTTTCTGCTAATGGACCAGTAGATAAGATTAAAATATTTTCTAGTGGAAGTGAATATAGAAAGTTGCCTACATTAAAGGGAGCGGATTCTGAAAATGGGGAAGGTTTAAATATCAATGTTAAATCAAATAACATTGGAAATATAAAAGATATTAGAGTAATTAATCAAGGATTTGAGTATTCTTCCGACAAAACTTTACAGCCACAAGCTTTTATATCACCAAAAATAGTTTTAAAAGATTCCAATACGATTGGAATCGTTACTGTAATAGATGGGGGAAGTGGTTTTGTAGTAGAACCAGATATTGTTGTCATCAATAAAGATACTAGAGAAGTAGTTGATAATGGATTACTTAAACCTGTATTGCTTGCCGGATCAATATCAAATATAAACATAGAAGTTCCACCAAAAGGAATTTCTGATGCTTCTGCAGAATTATTCACAACTAATAATACTAATGGAATCAGTATTAAACAAGTCAAATCTAGTGCAACTGGAATATTCACTTGTTCTATAACTACTCCAGCAGGTGGATTCTCTATAAATCCATTTTCAATTGGCGATGAAGTTTTTATTGAGGGAATACAAAAATTTAGTGCTGATGGTGATGGATTTAATTCTAGTGATTATGGATATAGATTCTTTATTGTAACTGGATATAATACATCATCTGCCGATGATGAAGTTGAGATTGGAATTTCCTCATTGACTTCAAATACTGGTATAGCAAAAACCATTCAAGATTCTTCCGGAACAATAACAAATAGAAATTTTTATCCCAACTTTGACATTACTATAGAACCATCATTCTTTTCAGTTGGAGAAACTTTAAGATCTAATAATATTGATAGAGATTTAACAGTAACTGATCATGATGCTAATACATCTTTGAAAGTTTTTGGGACATATGAATTATCCAAAGATGAAAAAATTACAGGAAAATCTTCAGGAAATATAGCAACAATTGAGGACTTAAATCAATATTTTGGAAATTTTGAAGTCGATTTTTCATCTAAACGAAATGAAGGTTGGAGTAATGAAACTGGTAAGTTAAATGAAGATCATCAAGTTTTGCCCGATAATGATTATTATCAAAATCTTTCATATACTGTTAAGAGTGGAAAGCAATGGAAAGATATTAGAACTCCTGTTAATAGTTTAGTTCACACTTCTGGATTGAAAAATTTCTCGGATACACAGATAGTTTCAAAATCTGGTTTAGTTGGCGTTGGCAATACTGATCAAACTACAATCATTATGGATTTTATAGATGAAAAAAGAGTTGATACTATCAATATTTTTGATTTTGTAAAAGATATCGATACCGTAAACGGAACGTCCAGATTCCTAAAACTTCAATCTAAAAAACTTACAAATTATACAGAAGTTGGAACCAATATAGTTCTGAGAATTGATGATATTAGTAACCAATTCTCCAATTTTGATTCTGATCCAAATCCATATCTAGACATTGTTGAACTAAACATGTCAGAATCTTATTTGAATTATTTGATAAAGGTGAATGACCTTAATAATACACAAATTCAATTAACTAATGTAACCATCGTAAATGATGAAATATCTAATGAATCATTTATTCTTGAAAAACAATCTTTAGTTAATGTTGGTGCTGGATTTACTGCCGAATCAGGTGAACAATACGGTGATTTTTCTGTTGCTACAGATGATTTTGGAACTAGATATTTGAGATTTGAACCAAAAGATCCATTTAATACTGAATATGATCTAAAATACATTGAGAAAAAATTTATTGCAGGAACTGGAGTCGGAACAACATCCATAGGATTTATTGATATTACATCAAGCACCAAGAGTGTAAATTCTAGTACAACAGGAAATGTTGTTGGATTCTCTACATCTAATGTTTCATCATTCTATGTTAATGCAAATATAATACAAAACACAACTAATGAAATGAACTTTGTTGAGTTGTATGTGACTCATGATGGAAATAACACTAATATTTCTGAATATTACTTTGGAAATGATTCAATTTCTGGATTATCTTTCAATAGGATAGGCACCGGATTTACGGCTACTATTAGTTCCAATACATGTTTCTTGGATTACATCAATGATACTTCCCATGATGTTACAGTTAATTCGAGAATCATTAGTTTCGGCACTCCATCTGGTGTTGGTATAGGCAGCACCTTTAGATTCCTGGCAGATAATCAACCAGAAGAATCCGAAAGATCTGCAATATATCAATCGATAAAATATACAACTAATTCTGGATTATCAACAACTGTTCTATCATTAGATAAAAATCTTTTTGATTCTGTTAATTCACTGGTAGAAGTGAGTATTGGATCCACAAAATCAACCCATCAAGTATTTTTAATCCAAGATGGTACAGACATTTATACACAAGAATATTCAATTCTTTCTATTGGAAGTACAATTGGAATTGGAACTTTTGGTGGAGAATATGTTGGATCCGATAATTTTGAATTGAAATTCTATCCAGATTCCAATTTTACTGGAAATATTGATATTTTATCATTTAGTGAGTGTTTATATTCCTATGTAGATTTTGATAATCAATACAATGACTTGACGTTTGGAACTTCAACAGAGTCGGTAGAAACATCTGCATACTTTGCTATCAATGGTGATAGGACTAATAGAAAAAACTTTATTCTTAGAAGTAATGGTACACCAATTTTTGCCAAAACTTTTAATCCCTCAAAAAATACAGTATTAAACACATCTACAGGAACCTTTTCAATCGATGACCATTACTTTAGCAATGGTGAAGAGTTGATTTACACCTTTGGATCTACATTCATTGGTGTTGGTGCCACTCCATTATTATATGATAATGGATCTTTCACAGCAGAACTTCCATCTCAAGTATTTGCTGTTGTTGGATCTGCCAATACAAATAACTTCCAAATATCAACAACAAGATATGGTGCACCAGTATCTTTCGTTTCTACGGGAGAGGGAAATTCTCACCAATTTGCAATGGCAAAGAAAAATGAAAAGTCCCTCATTACTATTGACAACATTGCACAATATCCATTAACATTTACAAAAATAAATCAACTTTTAGATGGAAATGGTGGGGGAATTTCCGCAACATCAAATGTATTCTCTCTGAGTGGAATATCAACAGTAAATCCATTAGATATTCTCAGAATCGATGATGAATATATGAATATCATCAATGTTGGTTTAGGAACTACAAATGTTGGTCCCATCACTAATTCTGGTACAGAAAAACTGGTTGAAGTTGAAAGAGGATTTGTTGGATCAGCAGCAACATCTCACGTAGATGGAACAAACACAAGAATATACAAAGGATCCTTTAATATTGTTGGAGATGAAATATTCTTTACAAAAGCACCTAGGGGCAATCCAACAATAGTAAGAGATAAAAATAATCTTGTGTTAGAAACATCAGACTTTACTGGTAGAGTTTTTCTGAGAAGTAACTATGATACTAATCAGGTTTACGATGATATCTCTGATAGTTTTAGTGGTATCGGAAGAACATTTACTTTGACAGTTGGTGGAGCAAATACGACAGGAATTGGGTCTACTGGAGGAAATGGTATAGTATTCATTAATGGAATATTCCAAACACCAACCACTGTAAATAATCCAAATAATAATTTCCAAATCTTAGAAAATACAGTATCAGGAATTTCTAGTATAGTTTTCAGTGGTATTAGAACTGATACCGATGATCCCAATAGCATTTTAATAGTAGAAAATGATATTAACCAGAATCAAGTTCCAAGAGGTGGAATTATTATTTCTATTGGATCATCTGGTGGACTTGGATTTGCCCCTCTTGTAGGAGCGGCAGTTACTGCTGTTATTAGTGGAGGAGTTATACAAAATAGTATTGGTATTGGAACTACGGATAATAATGGTTCTGGATACAATAATATTGTATCCATAGGAGTGACTGCATACGATCCAACTGGAGTAGGAACTGATGCAGTTATCAATGCAACAGTTGGTGCTGGAGGAACTCTATCATTTAATGTAATTAATGGAGGAACTGGTTATTCAAATCAAACTAAAATTTACGTTTCTGAGCCATCATACGAAAATCTGGAAGTTGTGGGAGTTTCTAGACTTGGTATTGGAGCAACTACAGATACTGGAGTTGGTTTGCTGTTAAATCTTGAAGTTGGGGCAAGTTCATCTGCAGGTATTGGATCAACATATTTTGAGGTAACTAATTTCTCCATAACCAGAAATGGATATTCATTTAGAAAAGGTGATGTATTTAAACCGGTAGGTTTAGTCACTGATGGTAGATTGGGATCACCATTCTCAGAATTTGAGTTAACAGTATTAGAAACATTTAGTGATAATTTTGGTGCTTGGCAATTTGGAGAACTTGATTTTATAGATTCTCTCAAGAATTATCAAGATGGTTCTAGAGTAGACTTCCCATTATTCTATAATGGTTCTCTTCTAAGTTTTGAATTGAATGATGAAGACACTGAAACAGAATTGCAAAATTCCTTAATTATTTTCATCAATGGAGTGCTGCAAGATCCAGGATTATCTTATGAATTTAATGGAGGAACTTCCTTTACATTTACAACACCACCAAAACCTGAAGATGAAATTGCAGTTTTCTTTTATAGAGGAACTAGAGGATTGGATGATATTTTGGTTACCAATATTCAACCATCTTTAGAAAAAGGAGACATAGTTCAGGTATACAAAAATAATACAATAGACACAACCATAACTCAGGATAAGAGGACTGTTTTTGATCTTTCTTTCTCCGATAAATTTGAAACAAATCTATACACCAATCAAGGAATAGATATCTCAAATAACAAACCAATGTCATGGACTAAACAAAAAACAGATAGAATAATAAATGGTGAATTTGTTCATAAAACGAGAAGGTCCTTAATATCTCAAATTTATCCTACATCTAGAATTATTGATAGTTTTTCAACTTCTGATACTGAAATATTTGTAGATGATGGTGATCTTTTTGAATACGATACCGCAGAACCATTTAGTGCCATTATAGTTGATGGAAAAGAAATTTCTGCAGGAAAAATAACAGCATCTATCGGTGTTGGTGGAACAGTTTCATCTCTTACCATTGTTGAATCTGGATCTGGATATCAACCAGGTTCCACAATCGACATTAAATTTATTGCACCACTTACCATTGGTATTGGAGTAGGAACAACTGCTTCCGCAACTGTAAGTGTTGATGGTTCCGGATCATTGACAACACCATTAATAACAAATCCTGGTTTTGGATATACAACCGAACCTTTAACAATTGTTCCCTTACCTGAGAGTGATATAGAAACTGTATCATCGGTATCAAGTGTCAAGGGATTCTCGGGAATTATTACTGGAATAGAATCTGCAAACAATGGAGGACAATTAGCACTTAAGTTTTACCTCAAAACAAGTGGATTGTTTGATAATGGAACGAATAGTTTGTTAGTCGGATATCCAATTTTTGTCAAAAATACGACTGTTGGTTCTGGTTGTAATTCTGTAGATTCTTCCGACTCTGATATAGTTGGAATAGGAACGACATTCTTTGACAATATTTACTATGTACATCAAATTAGTAATGATGGTGGGGTTAATGGCATTGCAACTTGTAATGTCAGCAACTCTACAATAGTTTCATCTTTACCAGCTATTGGCAGTAACTTCGGACAATTCTCTTGGGGTCGTCTTGGCATCACTCAGAGATCTTCATCACCCATTTCCATTGCAGTAACAGGAAAAACCGTTGATGTTGGGTTATCGACTTTCCCAACAATTCAAAGAAGAAGTCAGGGGTTGAGACAAAGTGGTGCTCTTGTTGAAAAATTACAATAATTAAATTTATTTTATACTTATAAATATCTAAAAAACCGTACAATATGGCTGCTATCGTAACAGATCAATTTAGAATTGCCAATGCAAGTACTTTTGTAGATTCTGTACTGGATGCTAATAATTCTTACTATGTTTTCTTAGGACTTTCAAATCCAGGAACAGCAGGAGATTTTGTTGGATTTGGTAGAAGTGAAACATGGGATGATTCTCCGGCAGGTATTCCTAATCCGACAGACAATCAACAATATTTGAGTCACTATAGAAATACCTCACTATTTGGTAAAAAGATTAATAGTGCAAATATTAGGAGAGTGGTAAGAAAAGTAAATTGGATCCAAGGTACAAAATATGATATGTACCGACATGATTATAGTCAGTATAATCTATCTCCAAATTCATCTTCTGCAAGATTATATGATACAAATTATTATGTAATAAACAGTGATTTTAGAGTTTACATTTGCTTATACAATGGATCATCAGGACCTGATGAGTTAAAAGGACAAACTTCTCAAAATGAACCAACCTTTACTGATTTAGAACCATCTTCCGCAGGTCCTGATGATCCTTATATTTGGAAGTATCTATTTACTATTTCTCCAAGTGATATTATAAAATTTGATTCTACAGAATATATTGTTCTTCCAAACGATTGGGCAACCTCTACAGATCCACAAATTCAAAACATTAGAGAATCTGGAGACTCTACGATTAATAATAACCAGATAAAAGTCGTCTATATTGCTGATGGTGGATCTGGATATACTGCAGGACAAACCAAAACTTATAATATTATTGGTGATGGGACTGGAGGACAAGTTTCGGTTACCACAAATCTTTCTGGGGAAATAATCAAAACCCAAGTTGTTTCTGGTGGATCTGGATATACTTTCGGCATAGTCGATTTGGAAAGTCAGGGAAATGTCAATGACCCAGCTAAGTTGATTCCTATCATACCTCCATCAAAAGGACATGGATATGATATTTACAATGAATTAGGATCGGATAAAGTTCTAATATATGCAAGATTTGATGATTCTACGGAAGATTTTCCCGTAGATACAAAATTTGCACAAGTTGGAATTATAAAAAATCCCCAACAAAGTAATTCTTCACAGATTTTTACTGCTGACCAATATTCTTCATTAGGAGCAATTAAATTACAATCTGTTGATAGTACTCCTGTTGTAGGTGCTGCTATAACGCAATCAGTTACTGGAGGGACTGCAAGAGGATATGTTGCGTCATATAATGCTTCTACTGGTGTTTTAAAATATTATCAAGATAGATCATTATATTTTGCAAATAAATTAGACCAAACTGATAGAAATGATGTTTCGCAAAAAGGAAAAGTACTTAGTTTTGAATCTTCTAGTAATCCAATAATTCCATATAATGGTTCTATCCAATTAGGTTTTAGTGGAGTAACAACAACGGTTGATTCCAGATCAATAAACTTGGGTACTGTTTTTAGTTCTGGCATTTCCACATCAGAGATAAATAAAAATACAGGAGATATAATTTACATTGACAATCGATCTTTAGTTTCAAGAGACTCTAGACAAAAAGAAGACGTTAAAATTATTCTGGAATTCTAAGGAAAAAAATGGCACAAAAAACAAACTTAAATATCAATCCATATTATGACGATTTTGATAGCGATAAGAATTTTTATAAAGTTCTTTTTAAACCAGGATTTCCTGTACAGTCTAGAGAATTAACAACATTACAATCAATATTACAAAATCAAATAGAAGATTTTGGTAGTCATCTTTTTAAGGAGGGATCGGTTGTAATTCCTGGAAACATTTCTTATGATGGACAATTTTATGCAGTAAAAGTAAATTCTTCACAATTTGGAATTGATTTATCTGTATACATTGAAAACTTTTTAGGTAAAGTAATTGTTGGACAAACTTCAGGATCAACTGCAAAAATTCAAAAAATAGTTTTTCCAACCGAAAGTGATGAAGTAGAATACATTACACTATATGTAAGATATCTGGAATCGGACCAAAATTTTCAATTTAATCAATTTTTAGATGGGGAATCTTTTGCTGCAAATGAAAATGTAGTGTATGGAAATACAACTATAAACGCAGGTGTTCCATTTGCGACGGCAATATCCACCAATGCAACTTCAATAGGATCAGCAGTATCAATTGCAGATGGTGTTTATTTTATTAGGGGATATTTTGTTAATGTATTATCCCAAAATATAATTTTAGATTATTATACAAATACTCCATCTTACAAAGTAGGATTAAAAATAACAGAATCTATTATCTATGCAAAAGATGACGAATCTTTATATGACAATGCAAAAGGATTTTCTAATTATGCATCTCCAGGAGCAGATAGACTAAAGATTGATTTGACATTATTTAAAAAGGATATAACTGATAACGATGATACTGACTTTGTAGAATTATTAAGAGTAAAAGACGGTAAAGTTAAAAAAATAACAACAAAAACAGAATACAATAAAATTCGTGATTATTTGGCAGAGAGAACTTTTGATGAATCTGGAAATTACGTAGTAAATCCATTTGAAATAAAACTAGCAGAATCCATCAATGACAGACTTGGAAATGATGGAATTTTCTTTAGTGATGAAGTTACCGAACAAAACAATAATCCATCAGAAAACTTATTGTGCCTAAAAATATCTCCAGGCAAAGCATATGTTGCTGGATATGATATTGAAAAAAATTCAACTGAAATTATAGATATAGAAAAACCAAGAGATACTGAAAAAGTAGAAAATATAACGGTTCCCTTTGAAATGGGAAATATCTTGAAAGTCAATAATGTTAATGGAATTGCTAAAGTTAGAGAAACTATTCAATTATATTCCCAATTCGGAGCAAATGGTACTCAAATTGGAGAATCTAGAGTATATTCATTTAATCTTTCAGATTCTGCATATACAAACGCACAAACTCAATGGGATTTGAGATTATATGATATTCAAACATATACTAGATTAACACTAAATCAGGATGTCACTGCTTCAGAAATTGAAGAATCTTTCTTTATAGAAGGAAAAAGTTCTGGTGCGAGTGGATTTGCCACATCTGATGGATCGTCTAATGTGATCTTTTTGAGACAAACCTCCGGAACCTTTGCGAAGGGAGATCAGTTGATTGTCAATGGTGTGGATATATCAAGAACAGTAAAAGAGGTAAGAGTATATAATACACAAAATATAAAGTCAGTTAAGCAATCTGCACCATTTTCATCTTTTGACTTTACTGCAGATTCTGTTTTAGAAAGATTTAGATTTCCAAGTGGAATTTCTCAGATATCAATTACATCTGAGGCTGGAGGAATTTCAACCGTAACTTCTACCTCAAGACAATTTGTTGGTATAAGAACAGACACTATAGTCAGATATCAAAGATCTGGTTTTTCTACAGAAACATATAATAGAATATCCAGTATTTCATCGGATGCATTATCATTTGAAATGACTGCAATAACAGGTGTTAGCGGAGTATTTGATGGTGATCTTCCTTCCTCAAACATTCAGGTAAATGGTTTTCTTGGTGCACCTGTTGTAAGGGGGACGGGAACTTTATATGCACCTCTTCCAGAAAGAAATGCATCTTCAATTGAATTATCAAATTCACAACTTTTCATTTCTGAACAATTGACTGGAAAAACTATTTCCGGAACAGCACTAACTCTCACCACTAGTGCTGATTTGTCCGATATTCCAGACACAAATTGGGCAAATTTTGATCAAGAGAGATATGGCATTAGTTATAGTGACGGAAGTATTGCATCTATTACTGACGACTCTTTTGATCTGACCGGAGAAACTGCATCTTTCAGAGGTCTTGCTAATGGTTCTAATGTTGTTGTCAACGTGACAGCAATTAAAACAGGAATTCAAAGTAAAATCAAAACCTATACTAGAAGTACAGTTTTAAATATATCTGGTTCCAAATTAAAAGAATCAGGTTCTGTAGAGAGCACCACCAAAAATGATGGATTAACTTTTAATAAATTTTATGGGTTGAGAGTTCAGGATCAAGAAATTTCCTTAAATTATCCAGATGTTGTTAAAGTTCTTGCAGTATATGAATCTTTGAATACATCTGCACCAATTTTAGATCAAATTCAGTTTACGTCTACTGCAAATGTTGGACAAAATGCAGTAATAGGTGAAAATATTATTGGTAGTGAAAGTGGTTCTGTTGCAAGAGTTGTTGCTAAACCAGGATCAAATACTTTACAAATTGTGTATTTAAATGAGGATCAATTATTGGTAGGTGAAACGGTTACTTTTGAAGAATCGGCAATAATAACAGTTGTTGAAGGAATCTCAAGAGGATCTTACAAAAATATAACGTCATCCTTTAAATTAAATAGAGGACAAAAAAATGAATATTACGATTACTCTAGATTAGTTAGAAATAAATCCACACAGGAACCTTCTAGAAAATTATTGGTCGTATTTGATCACTACACAGTTCCGTCAAATGATATTGGTGACGTATTTACAGTCAATAGTTATGACAAAGAAAGATTTACAACGGATATTCCAAGCATAAATGGAGAAGTTAGAGCATCAGATACATTTGATTTTAGACCAAGAGTTGCACTTTTTGACCCATTAGTAACTACAGACCGATCACCTTTTGATTTTAATGCAAGAACTAATACATTCAATAGTGTTCCTTTAAGACTTTTAGCATCGGGAGAAGGATCTGTAATTAATCAGAGTTATTATTTACCAAGAATTGACAAAATTTATTTGGATATTTCTGGGAAATTTATTGTTGACAAAGGAATATCCTCAAAATCACCAAAACCACCGACCAAAAATGCTGAACTTTTAGAACTTGGCACTTTAACCTTACCCCCATATCTTTATAGTCCAAAAGACGCTCAGTTACTTCTAACTGAAAATAGAAGATATACCATGAGAGATATTGGTGCTATTGAAGATAGAGTAGAAAATTTAGAAGAATTAACTAGCTTATCTTTATTAGAACTGAATACACAAACTCTTCAAATTAGAGATTCTGAAGGTAGAGATAGATTTAAGAGTGGATTTTTTGTAGATGATTTTGTAGATTCTCTGAGAATGAATGAATTTTTATCAACTGCCGTTGTAGATACATCGGCAAGAAATTTAGTATCTGATATTGCTAGAAATTCTTTAGAATCTTTAATTGCGTCTGAAGAGAATCTTTCTCCAGAGAATTTAGATTTATCTGAGGATTTTGTTTTGTTGGATCCAGCAATTCAAAAAACTGGTGATGTCTTAACACTTGCATATGATGAAATTGATTGGTTAGAGCAACCATTCGCAACAAGAGTTGAAAATGTCAATCCATTTAATATTATAGTTTACTCCGGAACTGTACAACTTAGTCCAAGTGTTGATTCGTGGACAAGAACAGTTCAATTAGCAGATAGAACTGTTAACGCAGGTATTAGGAGACAAAGTGTAAATCTTGTCAATAATCTACGTCATAATATTAGACATGATTTAGTAAATAACCTCAATCAAAATCTAAGTTTAAATCTCTCATCTACCGAAACAGTAAGAGTAGTAAGAGGAAGACAAGCTCCTGCGGGGATCAGATTTGCTGGTTTTAATGCCAGTGGATCAACTTCCAGTTCTACTTCTAGTACTGCGCGTTCCAGAGTTATATCAAGATCTTCAAGCACTGCATCAGACTCATTTGATACTGTAGATACTACTATAAGAAATGAAGTGGTTGGACTTCAAGATGAAGTCTTTATGAGATCTAGAAACACCGAATTTAGAGTATCAAATCTGAAGGCAAATACCAGATTTTATCAATTCCTTGATGGAAATAGTTCAGTTGACGTTGTTCCAAAATTAATTGAGATTGCTAATAGCCCAACTTTATCCACTAATGGTGCTTCGGCAGGATACACTATTGGAGAAACTGTAATTGGTTTAGTTGATGGTGAGGAAAGAATAAAATTTAGAGTTTGTGCTCCAAATCATAAGGAAGGAAACTTTAGAAATCCATCTTCAACTTACAATCAAAATCCATATATTAAAACTGAATCTATTGGCAATCTGTATAGTTCAACTTCTAAGGTTTTGAATGTCGATACGAGAGCACTTTCAAGTGTTGCTCAAGGACAATATTTTGGATATATAACAAAAGGAATGCAACTTGTCGGACAAACTAGTGGTGCAATATCTTATGTTAAGGATATCAGATTGATATCTGATAACTATGGTGATTTAATAGGTACATTTTTTATTAGAGATCCAAATAAAACTCCAAGACCAACTGTTAGAATTCCAACAGGAACGAAGACTTACAAGATCACTTCAAGTAAAACAAATAGTTCTGGTGATTCTGGGAGTAATTCAATTTCTTTTGCAGAAACGAATTATACTGCAAATGCAACACTTATACAGTTCAGGGCAACAGAAACGACCAATACAACTAGAACAACTATCAATAATACTATCAATAGCACGATTGATAGTCAGATCACCAATACCGTAAATCTCAGAACAAACTTAAGTGCCAGTGTTAATAGAAGTGTTAATGTAGAATATTTTGATCCTCTTGCACAAACATTTACGGTTGGTGGAAATATACAAGTTAAATCTAATATTGATACTGATGATGATGTAAATGGAGCGTTTTTAACTTCTGTGGATTTATTCTTTGCATCTATTGATGATGGAAATGCAGAAGTAAGAGTTGAAGTTAGAACAACATTGTTAGGAACTCCGACACTAGAAGTTATTGGAAAACCAGTAATTATTAGACCAAGAACTACAGATGAAAATGGAAATGAAGTTATTAATATTAAAACATCGTCTGATGGTGAAACTCCAACAAATATTAAATTCCCAGAACCAATTTTCTTAGCACCAGGAAGAGAATATGCAATAGTTGTTATTTCCGATAAGAGTGACGGATATGAATTATGGACTGCAGTTATGGGTGAAAAAACTATCAACACAAAATCTTTACCGGATGTTGATTCTGTTAGATACACTCAGCAATTTGCACTTGGTTCGTTATTCAAATCCCAAAATGGATCTATTTGGACAACCAATCAATATCAAGATTTGAAGTTCAAACTCTATAAAGCACAGTTTACTAAAACAACAGGAACAGCATATTTCTATAATCCACCATTGGATGAAAGTAATGGATATGTTCCTACTCTTATCAATAATCCAATTTTAGTAGTACCAAAAACTGGAAAAATTGGAATTGTCACGACAACAAATAGTGGAATTATCGGAATCTTAACGACAGGGAGAAAACTTGCTGGTGGAAATAATCATGGAGGGTCTGCAATAATTGTTGGTCAAGGAAGTTCTGTAAGCAATGCAACAACAATTACTGATGGTGGAGAAAATTATCCAACAAGCACAACTGAGATAGTCGATACATTTAATATTGTTGGTGGTGGTTCTGGATTAAAACTTGTAATAACTACCGATTCTGATGGGGTTATTACAGGAGCAGCTCATTCTACCACTAACAATGGCAATGGATATAGTGTTGGTGATGTTGTTGGTATCGTAACTTCATCAACATCTTCCAAAACTGGAAGAAATTCAGAAATTACTATTTCTGAAATTGTTGGTTTAGATACTTTATACTTAACCAATGTACAAGGACAATTTGGAGTATTAGGATCTGGATTTGATTTTGCCGTTGGAACTGCAGTAAGTTATTATGATGGATCTTCTATTGTTTCAATGGCAGGTACAACAATAACTAGTTCTTCTGCTGATGGTGGAGTAAATTCCGGAAATTATATGAGAATAGATCATTTCAATCATGGAATGTACTCGACAACGAACAAATTAAAGATAAATGGGATTCGATCAAATGTTCCAACAACTGTATTGAGTGAATCTTTAACTGTATCTGAAAGTACAACTATTAGTATTGCAGATACTTCAAACTTTACAACTTTTGAAGGACAAAATATTGGCAGCTATGAGGGATACGTTAAAATTGGTGAAGAAATTATTAAATATAACTCTGTTGGAAATGGTTCCCTTTCCATCAGTTCTAGAGGAGTAGATGGAACTGTACCAGTTTTTCATCAAATAGGTGCTTCTGTTGAAAAATATGAATTGAATGGGGTATCACTCAGAAGAATAAATGGAATTACTACTTCCATTCAGTCTCCTATCGATCTTGATAGTTATTATGTAGCATTTGACAGAGGTGCATCTACTGGTGCAAATAGAAGTGAAGATTCCGGAACTATTCCACAAATATCATTTAGTGATATTGGATTACTTGGCGGAGATAAAGTAACTGCGACTCAAAATATAATTTATGGAGGAGTTATTCCAGATTATGATATCGTCACTCCAGGTTCAACCACTTCAGTAAATGCAACGATTAGAACTGTATCTGGAACAAGTGTTAGTGGAAATGAGGCATCATTCAATGATAAAGGATATGAGCCAGTTCAATTAAATACCGTAAATACCTTCAATGATGTAAGAGTTGTCTGTTCAGAAATTAATGAATCAGAATATTTGACATCTTTGCCTAGAAACAAATCTTTAACTACAGCAATAACATTCAACTCATCCGATCCAAATAATGCACTTTCTCCAATATTAAATCTTAATAGAGCATCGACGGAATTTTATATTAACAGGTTGAATAATCCCGTTTCAAATTATGTCAAAGACAGTTCAGTTAACACTGTTTTAAATGATTCACATGCTTCAGTATATTATACAAATCTAATTGAACTTCAAAATCCAGCTACAACACTTAAAGTAATATTAACTGCTGATAAACCAGCATCAACAGATTTTAGAGTTCTTTATAGTTTGGTTAAAAAAGATTCTAGTGAAATAAATCAGTCGTTTGAATTATTCCCTGGATATAATAATTTAAGACAAACCACTGATGGATTTGAGGTGATTGATGATTCCAAAAATAGTGGACTTCCAGACGTAAAAGTTCCTTCAAGTTTGAGTGGAGAATTTTTAGAGTATGAGTTTACAGCAGAAAATCTTGATTTGTTTGTCGGATTTGTGATTAAAATCGTTATGTCGGGGACAAATCAGGCAGAAACTCCAAGATTTAATAATATCAGAGTGCTTGCAATCAGATGATAAAAGTAGAAGGACATCATAATTTATATCGTGATGAAAATAGTGGAGCAATTGTCAATTGCGATGTGACTTCCTACAATCAATACGTAAATTCTCTAACTCAAAGAGATTTGCGTAGAAAGGAGTTGGATGATATGAAAAAAGACATTGATGAAATAAAATCTCTTCTAAAAGATCTGATAAATAAGGGTTAATCTGACAGGACTTTTCTGAATATAAATATTTAAAGAAATACTTTAAATGTAATAATGGCAGTTTATGTATCCAATATTGTAATTGAACAAGGATACGATTTTGATACTTCCTTTCAATTGGAAGATACAAGAACAAATTCACCCTTGGATTTATCAGGAACAACTAGTGAGAGTCAACTCAGAAAGCACTCCGGTGCTTCTACGGCAGTGTCATTTGCTTCTTCTGTTACTAATCCCACTGATGGGCAAATTACAATTTCATTAACTAGTGCACAAACAGTCAATTTAAAACCGGGGAGATATGTTTACGATGTAAAAATATTATCTGCTGGAAAAGAGTATAAAGCTGTAGAGGGAGCAGCATTAGTAAGAGCAGGGGTAACCAGGTAATGCCAAGTATTAACGACAGAATTGGTTCTCAGAATGTAATACGTGTATTATCCAACGCTTCTTCACCACCAACAAGATTAATAAATCTAAGTGATGTTGATTCTACGTTAGCATCGAGAGACGGTATGATCCTCGTATGGGATCTAGATACCGAAACTTTCTACATGACGGATACCATTGATTCGTCAACTTTAGTAGCAACTGGAATTGTATCCTTTACAAATACCACACAATCAACATCAGTAACAACTGGAGCATTAGTTGTCAATGGTGGTCTTGGAATTGGGAAGAATGTTAATATTGGTGAGAATTTTAGTGTAACTGGTTTATCAACATTCTTATCAAACGTTGATATTGATGCCAATGTAGATATTTTATATTCACTTACAGTAAATTCTACATTTAAATCAGTTGGAGTCACAACACTTGCATCTTCAGGTGGAATAACAACAACCGGCGGTGATTTTTATGCCGGTGGTTCAGCATTTATCAATACAAACTTAAGAGTTGGTGGAACATCAGAATTTATTGGAAATGCCACTTTTAGAGGTGGAACGATTGGAATTGGTGACTCTACAAGTGATGATATTAATGTTGGTGGTGAATTTGTATCAGATTTAGTTCCAAATGATGACGATACATATGATCTCGGCATCATAGAAAAAAGATGGAAAGATGGTAGATTTTCTGGATTACTGACTGCTACAAATTTATACATTTCTGACACAGTTACTTTTGATGGATCAATTGATCTAAATTCTGATATTGATATCAATGGAAATTTAAATGTTACCGGATTATCTACATTTAATGGAAATGTAAATGTAGTAGGATTTGTTTCAGTTACTGAGGGTTTATATTATGATCTTGGTGATTATGATGGACCAAATGGAATTGCTTATTTTGATAACACAGGTAAATTAATAGGTGCTGCAAGTACAGAAAATGCATTAACAGAAAGTTATTTTGTTTTGACAACAAACGCTGTTGGCATACCAACTTGGACTTCAGTAATTGATGGAGGTGTATTCTAATGGCAAAGCCAACAACCAGACAAGAATTAGTTGATTATTGTCTAAGACAACTGGGTGCACCAGTATTAGAAATAAATGTTGCAGATGATCAAATTGATGATTTGGTTGACGATGCTCTGCAATATTTTAATGAAAGGCATTATGATGGTGTTGAGAGAATGTATCTTAAATATAAAATTACTGATGATGATATTAATAGAGGTAGGGCAAAAGGAACTGATGGAGTCGGTATAGTAACTACTACCGGTTCGTCAAATATTGTTGGATTTGGAACAACCACATTCAATTACTATGAAACTTCGAATTATATTCAAGTACCAGATTCTGTTATAGGAGTAGAAAAAATATTTAAGTTTGATACTAGTGCCATTTCTGGTGGAATGTTTAGTATTAAATATCAGTTATTTTTAAATGACTTATATTATTTCAATTCCGTGGAATTGCTACAATATTCTATGGTCAAATCATATCTAGAAGATATTGACTTTTTACTTTCCACAGATAAACAAGTTAGATTTAATAAAAGACAGAATAGACTTTATCTGGATATTGATTGGTCGGCAAAATCTAAGGATTCATTTTTAATTATAGATTGCTATAGAGCATTGGATCCATCTGATTTTTCTAAAGTATATAATGATAGTTTTGTTAAAAAATACCTCACAGCATTAATTAAAAGACAATGGGGACAGAATTTAATTAAATTTCAGGGAGTGAAACTTCCAGGTGGAATAGAATTAAATGGCAGAGCAATATTTGAAGATGGACAAAGAGAATTGGATGATATAAAACAAAGAATGATGATGGAATATGAATTACCACCTCTGGACTTTATTGGTTAATTATTATGGCACTCAATCCATTTTTTCTACAAGGTTCTCAAAGTGAGCAATTTCTTGTTCAAGATCTGATAAACGAACAATTGAGAATATATGGTGTAGAAGTTTACTACTTGCCTAGAAAAGTTTTTAGGACAGATGATATTATTAGGGAAGTTCAGTCATCAAAATTTGATGATTCTTTTTTAATTGAAGCATATGTGAATAACTATGATGGATATGCTCCCGACAGTGATATAATGAGTAAATTTGGATTAAGATTGAAAAATGAGGTATCACTAACAGTTTCTAGAGAGAGATTTGAGGAATTTATTTCACCATTTTTGGAAGGAATTGCTGCTGGTATTCGAGAGGGAAAAACTGACGAAAATTATGATTTGAATACAATTACCAGACCCTTAGAAGGTGACTTGATATATTTCCCTTTAGGTGAAAGATTATTTGAAGTTAAAAGAGTAGAGTTTGAAAAACCTTTTTATCAATTGGGAAAAAATTACATATATGAACTTAGTTGCGAACTTTATGAATATGAGAATGAGGAAATTAATACAAGTGTTGAAGAAGTTGATAATACTGTAGAGGATGAGGGTTATATCACAACAGTTAATTTGGCAGGATATGCTTCTAATGCAACTGCAAGTTCTGTAATATCGTTAGGTTCTGTGAATGAAATATTCTTAAATAATGATGGAAGTGGGTATACTTCAATCCCAACAATAACTTTTTCCGATCCAACAGGAACTCTTTCCGGAAATAAAAGAGCAACTGCTGTAGCAATAACGACCAGTGTTGGTAATGTTAGGTCTATTGATAGGATTGAAATTACTGATGCCGGAAGTGGATATACTGAACCTCCCACTATAACCATATCTGGTGGTGGTGGAATTGGCGCCGCAGCAACTTGTTCCATTGGATCAACTCAAAACTCGGTAAGATTGATTAATGTCACATTTGGTGGTTCTGGATATAGTGCACCTCCAACAGTAACCATCGATGGTCCAGGAGTTGGTGTTACGGCAACTGCAATATCCATACTTAGTTCCACTGGATCGGTTGAATCTATAAGATTAATCAACGCAGGATTAGGATATACTACACCACCATTAGTGACCGTTGCAGGGGTTTCTAGTGTTGGTGTAGGAACATTTGTATATAATGAGTTAGTTACTGGACAAACCTCCAATACTACTGCAAGAGTGAAGGATTTCAGAGCATCTTACAATTCACTTGGAGAGGCAATATCCGTTGATCTTAAGGTTTATCTAAATACAGGTAAATTCTATGAAAATGAAGTTATTGTTGGATCAATATCTTCAGCAAGATATGTTGTCCAATCTCACGACCTGAATAGTTTTGAGGATGAATATGATTCTAATGAAGAAATCGAATTAGAAGCAGATAACATAATAGACTTCACAGAATCAAATCCCTTCGGAGATTATTAATGTTAGGAACTTATTTTTATCACGAAATTATAAGAAAAACTATAGTTTCTTTCGGAACTCTTTTTAATAACATCTACATCAGACATTTATCTAAAGATGATAGTATTATAGATGAAACAAAAGTTGGACTATCTTATGGTCCTATGCAAAAGTTCCTTACGAAAATTCAAGAGCAATCTGAATTAAATAAAGCAGTTGCGATTAATTTGCCCAGAATGTCATTTGAGATGACAAGTATTCAATATGATCCAACAAGAAAAACAGGAATTACACAGACGTTTAAAGCATGTGATGAATCTGGAAACATAAAAAAAGTTTTTATGCCAGTTCCATATAATATTGGTTTTGAGTTAAATATTTTTTGCAAATTGAATGACGATGCTCTTCAAGTCATAGAGCAAATATTGCCATTTTTTCAACCATCATTTAATTTGACAGTGGACTTAGTTGATTCTATCGGGGAAAAGAGAGATATTCCAATTGTTCTTGATAGTATTGACTTTCAGGATGACTATGAAGGATCATTTGAAACAAGAAGGGCACTTATTTACACTTTAAGATTTACTGCAAAATCTTATATCTTTGGACCTGTTGCAGAAAGTTCGGAAGGTCTTATTAGGAAAGTTCAAGTTGATACATATACTGGTACAGATGTACGAACATCAAAACGTGAAATGAGGTACACCGTTACTCCAAATCCTATTGATGCTAATCCAGATGATGACTTTGGATTTACAGAAAATTGGGAATATTTGCCAGATTCTAAAGATTATAGTCCAACAAGAAAAACTGATCTCTGATTGTTATGAATAATAATTATGATTCTATAGACAAGGCTCTCAATGTAGAAAGTAGTATTGTCGATTCCGATCTTAAAGATAAGAAGATAGAAGTAGTTAATTCTAAGGAAGAGGATATTGAGAGGGACTATGAATATACTCGTGCAAATTTGTATTCATTGATTGAAAAAGGTCAGGAAGCAATTAATGGTATTATGGAACTTGCGGGTGAGGGTGGAAGTCCAAGAGCATATGAAGTCGCAGGACAGTTGATAAAGAGTGTTGCAGACACAACTGATAAATTGATTGATTTGCAAAAGAAACTTAAAGATGTTGAAGATGATTCTAAAAAAACAACTAATAATGTTACCAACAATGCCGTGTTTGTTGGATCAACATCAGAACTTCAAAAATTACTCAAACAAGGTTTTCTAAATAATAAAGAGTAAACTTGTTTCCTGATGGGTTGGTCAGAAAAGTATAAAAAATCAATTGATTGCGATAACCCAAAAGGTTTTAGTCAACGTGCCCATTGCCAAGGTCGAAAGAAAAAAATGACTGAAGAAAAAAAAGATCATGAATATTCTATGGCTCGTTCTGAAGTAAAAACCATTCAAAACGCTGCAAAACGTCTTCAGAAGAAGATGGGTAAAAAAGGTGAGGGCAATCTGCAAGCATGGGTTCAATCAAAAATTACCAAAGCAGCAGATTATATTGACACTGCAGCAGATTATGTAACTAACGAAGAGACTTTCAAAGAAGAAGGTCTTCGTGATTGGTTTGGTAAGTCCAAATCAAAAGATGGCAAGAAAGGTTGGGTCAATGTTGTAACTGGTGGAACTTGTGCAAGTGATGAACCTGGTGAAGGAACACCAAAGTGTGTTTCTTCGTCAAAAAGAGCAAGTATGACTAAAGCAGAGAGACTTTCTGCACAAAGAAGAAAAAAGGCAGCAGATCCGGGACAGCAACAAAAATTTGGTGCTGCAAAACCGACTTATGTTTCTACAGATCCAAAGAAGAAAATGAAGAAAGAAGAAGTAGAACTGAGTGAAGTTTCAAAAAAACTTGCTCTTAAAGCAGATTACATGAGGAAAAAAAGAGAATTTGATGCCGCAGAAGATGGTGATGATAAAGAAATGGATAAGCAATTGACAAAGAGTGGTAAATTTAAAAGTGATGAAAATAGAAGAAGAATTATTAAAAAGCATGGTGATGGTGCAAAAGAAAATTTGAATAAAAATACTTATAAAGCACACTTTGAAGAAGTAGAAGTAACAGAAGCAAAAGATAAACCTGGTAAGGGTAGTGGCACAAAAGATGCCTGCTACAATAAGGTCAAGTCTCGTTATTCTGTATGGCCAAGTGCATATGCTTCTGGAGCACTTGTAAAGTGTCGTAAGGTCGGTGCTGCTAACTGGGGCAATAAATCAGAATCTTATGAACTTTCTAATTGGAGAGATGACTTTAAAGCATTAGAAATTGAATCAATTGATATTATCAAACCAGAACCACTTCAGGCAACTGATGGTATTGGAAGCAGAATGCTTGGTGAAGCAACATATCCCTCTGACTTCAAGAAAGGTTCACCTGTTGCAACCAAAAAGAAAGGAAGACCTAATGCACAAGGTCCTGAGAGTGGCAAAAAAGAAATTGATGAAGCGAAGAAGTGTTGGAAAGGTTATAAGAAAGTAGGAACTCAAAAACTTTTTGGAAAAACTTATAATCGTTGTGTAAAAGAGGGTGAGGAAATAAATGAAATTCATTCATCGGCACATACTCCTCATGAAGTTCCATCTGGCAATCTTAAAAAATTAGTAAAGAAAGCCGTTAAAAGAATTGATACTGACGTTGATGGTGACACTGATAAAAATGATAAAGCAAAAGGTGAACTTGGTGAATTTATTCCTGGAGTAGGAAATAAAAGACTTTATAGCACCACCAGAACAAAAACTGCAAAAGAATCCTTTTCGAACTGGAGAGAAGATCTGGGTGAGGATTGGCAGAAGGTTAATAAGCAGGATAAAACCGATGGTATGAGTCCTGCCGCAGTTAAGGCATATCGTCGTGAGAACCCAGGTTCCAAACTTAAAACTGCCGTAACTGAGAAGGATCCTGGTCCTGGTAGGAGCAAGCGTAGAAAGTCCTTCTGTGCCCGCTCTAAGGGTCAGCAAGATATGCATAAC
>Ga0136656_1000053_pt1 | contig 31490 bp, 52 predicted proteins | sample CPBDNA_9_FD_94862 | JGI IMG/M metagenome (GOLD analysis project Ga0136656, IMG submission 94862) | Freshwater to marine salinity gradient microbial communities from Chesapeake Bay, USA - CPBay_Sum_15_0.8_DNA (version 2) | ecosystem: Environmental > Aquatic > Marine > Coastal | place: USA...
AACAGCATTATTTATTAAAAGAGAAGACTTAGTACGCAATAGCATCTTAGATGGTAATGTAGATACTGATAAATTCATACAATACATTAAGATTGCGCAGGAGATTCATATTCGTAATTACTTGGGTACTGATTTATACAACAAGATTAGCTCAGACATTATATCGTCTTCACTTAGTGGGGATTATTTAGAGCTTGTAAATACTTATATCCAACCGATGCTTATTCACTATGCGATGGTAGATTACTTACCTTTTGCAGCGTATCAAGTAAAGAATGGAGGAGTATTTAAGCATCGTTCTGAAAATGGTGATGCAGCTACTAAAGAAGAGATAGATTACTTAGTACAGAGAGAGCGAGATATTGCAGAGTACTACACAAGAAGGTTTATTGATTATATGAGCTTTAATCAAGAGTCGTTCCCTGAGTACTACACGAACTCTAACGATGATATTCATCCTGATACTAACGCAACATTCAACGGATGGGTAATTTAAAAAAAGGTTTGAACTCTGTGAGTTCGGGATACAAGCCGAAAGTAAGCAACATTGTTAAACTCGAAAAGTTCTTAAAGAAGAATGAGTTACCAAAGAAATAACATTGGATGGGGTTCTATCTATCTTATTGACGATGTAGTTGATGGAGCGGTGGAATCTTATGCTGACTTAGCAGGAGTTGAGAAATTAAAAGAAGGTGATATCTACTTAGTAAAAAACACTACGGGAATCATCGGTATCAATAGAAAAACAAAAGGACTATACAGATACGATGGTTCAAGTTGGACAGCTATGCAGACTGAAATGTTAGGTTCTTTAGTAGCGTTTAATCCAACGGGAACGAATATAACGGCTACAAGCGTAGAAGAGGCAATAAAACAAATAAACAACAAAATCGGATATTGGGATTCTGAACCCTAAATTATACTATGGCTACACTTACAAATACAAAGATTAAAGACACTTATGATGGTCTATTAAAGACTGCTGACAATGATGTTATAGGTGCAAGTGAAAAGAATATAACAGATGGATTAGGGAACGCTACGGTTCTCAGTATAGGTACGGATAGTGCTTCTTTTTCTGATAATGTTTCAATTACAGGTAGCTTAACTGCGTCTAACACTGTTACTGCAGGTACAGTTAGTGTGGGTGATGCTATTGTTCACACGGGAGATACTGATACGAAGATTGAATTTCTAAGCAATCAGATAAAGACTACTTTAGGGGGAACTCTTGAAATTAGTAGCACTATAGCAGGAACTATCTTCTATAAGGATATCGAGGTTAATGGACTTACTATTGGTAAAGGAAATGGTAGTATCACTCAAAATACTGCTATTGGTGTACAAGCTCTTGATAACGCAACAGGAATAGGTAATACCGCAGTTGGTTATGCTTCACTTCTTGATAACACTACAGGGGTTTCTAATACTGCTTTAGGAGTCAATTCTCTTAGATATAATACTACAGGCTTTCAAAACACGGCATTAGGGTATTTTTCTTTACATTCTAATACAACAGGTCAAAATAACACGGCAGTAGGTGTAAGTTCTTTATATGCAAATACAGGTTCTTACAATACGGCTTTAGGAGCTTTAGCATTGATAGACAATACTACAGGTTCAAAAAATATAGCGATAGGTTATGCTTCTCTTGGTAATAATATAGATGGTGATTCAAGTGTAGCAGTAGGATATCTTGCTTTAAATGCTAACACTACAGGGCAAAAGAATGTAGCAATAGGTGCTGAAGCTTTAGGTATTCAGACCACAGGTAGTTTTAGTACGGCAGTAGGATATGAGGCATTGATGAATCAGACTACAGGTAGTAATAACACTGCATTAGGGTATGCATCTTTAAGAACAAATACTACGGGTACATACAATATCGCTATAGGTATTGTTGCTTTGTACGATAACACTACGGGTTCAAACAATGTAGCTATTGGTAATCGCTCTTTGGAAAATAGCATTAGTGGAGATAGTAATATAGGTATTGGTGTACTTTCAGGTAACACATTAACTACAGGTAGTGATAACATATATATAGGTAATAACGCAGATGCTTCTGCAGTTGATGTAATTAACGAAATAGTAATCGGAGCTTCTGCTACGGGTAACGGAAGCAATACGGCTACTTATGGTAATTCGAGTATTACTAAGCATATCTTTACAGGAGGTAGCTTAGGAATAGGAAGTGATTCACCAACAGAAAATTTACAAATAGAAAGCATAGGTAGTTCTTTTATCTATATGAGTTCAGGAAGTGCATCCCCTGCTACATTAGGTATGAAGATGGGTCAGAGTATTAGTTCGGGTTCTGCGGAGGCTGAGGTGTCTTATGATGTAGCTGATGATTTATTTCAAATAAAAACAGGTACTGCTGCAAGTACAAGGAGATTGACCATTGAAAAAAATTCAGGTAAGGTTGATATAACAAATGACTTTGCAGTAGATACTGATACACTATATGTAGATGCTGCTAATAATAGAGTGGGTGTTGGTACTTCGAGTCCTGCTGTTCCTTTACACGCACAAAGAAGTGATGATGGAGGAATATCTTTATTTAGGGGAACTTCTAATGCTCAACTTGAGTTAAAGGTTTCGAGTGGTGATTTTATCTACAATTCGGGTAATGGTAATGCAACTCATATTTTTCAGTCTAATGGCTCAGAAAAAATGCGCATAGACTCTTCGGGTAATGTAGGGATAGGTACAGGAAGTTTTAGTCTTACACACGATTTAACAATAGGAAATACTGCTGCTTCAGATTTTGTTATTGCTCTTAGAGGTGGTGTAGGAGGATTTTTTGGATGGGATGACTCAGCGAATGTTACTACTATTCAATCACCTAATACAAGAGCCTTATCTTTTAAAGTTAGTAGCGATACATTTGGAGATGCGGGAGCAGAAGCAATGCGTATAGACTCTTCGGGGAATGTAGGGATAGGTACTTCGAGTCCTTCTTCATTAATGACGCTAAATGCAGCAGCGGGAAGTGCGTTACAATGGCAATATAATTCACAGAATTATTTGAGAATTGAAGTAGATGCCGATGGAGGTTCTTATTATGCTGCTGCTAATAAATATCACAGATTCTTTACAACAGGAATAGAAAGACTCCGCATAGATTCTTCGGGTAGAGTAGGGATAAATGATTCTGTTAGTGGTAGTGTAGCTACCAATTACAACCCTAAATTATTAGTAGGAGGTACTATTGTAGCAAGAAGTTTGACCGCTAACGAAGCCTTAATTGAACTTGGTGGTGATGCTACTTCTGCTTTTATTACTTCGGGAAAACAAGATGGTTCTCAAACTGCAAGAGCGTTAAGATTCGAAGTAGGTACTTCAGAAGCAATGCGCATAGACTCTTCGGGGAATGTAGGGATAGGAAATGTGAACCCCGCTGCTTATGGTAAATTCGTAGTAAACGGTACAGGAGAAATTTTAAATGTAGTATCTACTTCGGGTAAATCAAGATTAGGATTGTGGGAAGGTGCAGTAGGAAGGATGTTTATTGACACTTTAAATGGCTCTAATGGTATTGCTTTTATTGATGGAAATGGTTCAACAGAAAGAATGCGCATAACGAGTGGGGGTAATGTTTTAATCAACAAACAAACTGCGAGAGGAAGTGAGTATTTAGGAATAGAATCAAGCGGTGCTGAGTTTTGTAATTTTCAAAATACAAGTGGAGCAAGAGCATTTAGAGTTAATAATATAAATACTGAAGGATTTAATGCATCTGCTACTGCTATTTTTGTTGGTCAAGATGGCACAACAAGTAGGTCTATAAATGCAGGAGGTACTATTAACGCAAGTGGAGCGGATTATGCTGAATATATGACTAAATCTATACAAGATGATATTTCTAAAGGAGATGTCGTTGGAGTAGATTCAAATGGACAATTAACAAATATATTTAATGATGCAATATCTTTTGTAGTTAAATCAACAAACCCTTCTTATGTGGGAGGCGATACTTGGGGTGTAGATTTAGAAGGAGATGATTTAGAAATCGCAAGATTAAAAGTTGATAGGATAGCTTTTTCAGGTCAAGTTCCTTGTAATGTTTACGGAGCTAATGTTGGTGATTATATTATTCCTGTAAATGATGATGGTAAAATATCAGCACAATCAGTTTCTAATCCTTCATTTGATGAATATAAATTATCAGTAGGTAAGGTTTGGAAAATTATGGAAGATGGAAGGGCTTGGATAGCAGTAAAAATTGGATAATAAAATAAATAAATAAAAAATGGCTAACACTTACAAATGGGTAATCTCAGGATTACACGCTAAGATTCAAGAAGGAGAACTATCAAATGTTATCGAGAGTGTACATTGGAGATACCAAGCAGAAGATGCTGATGGTAATATCGCTGATGTATATGGTTCAATAGGACTTGAAGCACCTGATGCAGAATCATTCGTAGCACACGAAGACTTAACACAAGCAGATGTAGAGGCTTGGTTAGAATCTAAATTAGTAGTAGAAGAGTTACAGAAAGGACTTGATGCTAAGTTAGAGGCTATGGCTAATCCTACTCACCATACGATAAATTTAGTATCTTAGTAGGATAATCAATAATTTTTTATTATGCCACAATTAGAAGAAAACTTTGTAGAACAATTAAGAGAGCAAGAATCTAAAAAGAACGCAATCTTACACGACTTAGGAGTATTAGAAACTCAGAAGCACAATCTACTACACGCTTTTGCTAACATTCAAGGAGAGCAAGAGAAAACTAAAACAGAGATTGAGGATAAGCACGGTAAGATTAATGTGAACTTAGAAGATGGTTCTTTTGAGAAAATCGAGGGGGAGGAATAACTCCCCTTTAAGTTATGAGTATAGACAATAAGATAAGTTTTTTTGCAGGGTACATTTTTACCGCAGCTTCTTCAGTAACCTTGTTAGGATTTCTTAATGCAGCTATTATCGGTTTAATAGGTGGTTTCTTTGGACTCTTAGGCAAGGAAGTGTACTACTATGTAAAAGGCGAGATAAAAGACAAATTTAATGACAAGTCCGAAACTTAATGATGACTCTTCTTTATCAATTAACATCAAGTGGCTCATTCAGATAGTTATCTTGGTGGGTACTGCTGTGTACTTATACTTTGGGCTTGAGAATCGAATCGCAGATAATGAAGATGAGCTAAAGAGTTTGAGATACAATCAAAACACTTATATCTTCCCTGATATTCGAGTCTTAGAGAACGAGGTAATCAACTTTAAATTAGAGAGAGAAAGAATAAGAAAAGACATCGCACGATTAAACGAGCTGATTAATGATTAATTACTTTAAATATCACGAGTTCGACTCTCCTTTACAACAAGGTAGCGGTCAGTTGATGGATAAGGGATTCTTATATGCTCTTAACCAAGCTCGACACATCGCAGGTATTCCTTTTGAGATTACTTCAGGATTTAGAATAGAAGCTGACATCGAGAGGCTTGAGAAGCAAGGTTACAAGGTTTCTAAGAACTCTTCACATTTAAAAGGACTTGCAGCAGATATCGCTTGTGAAAGTGGCTCAGATAGGCTTAAAATCGTTTCCGCACTTATAGAGGCAGGATTCACTCGTATAGGGATAGCTAAAACTTTTATTCATTGCGATACGGATTCTGATAAACCTAATTCAATTTGGACTTATTAATAACCTGAGATATGAAAAAACCATTTAAAGAAACTAAAGTAGGAAAGCTACTCGGTAAAGCTACGGGATTACTACCTAATGAGGGATTGTTAGGAGTTGTAAAGAACCTTATTGATAACGATGAGGAACTAACACCTGAAGAAAGAGAAGAAGTAAAGAAGTGGGTAGTAGAGGCTTATAATGCTGAGGTAGCAGATAGGGATTCAGCTCGTAATAGAGAAGTAGAGATTGCTAAGGCAGGTAAGAACGATTGGTTATTCAACATCACAGGATTAGTAGGTCTTGGAGCATTTGGAGTTATTATTTGGGCGATTCTTGCTTTAGATATTCCTGAAACTAATAAAGAACTTTTCTATCATCTTATAGGTATCGTAGAAGGTGTATCACTAAGTATCTTTGGATATTATTTTGGTACTTCTATGAAAGATAATCAAAAATAGTTTATATTTGGCTTTGTAGCTTATGCGTCTAACAACTCGGTTCGGCTACAAATTAAAAGGTGCAAGAATGGGGAGCAGACATAGCACCACCTCAACCGTAAGCTAAACGAGGGTCTGTACTACATAGGAGTAGTAGAATTAGCGAGAGTATTTAACCTATTAAAGATACTCACCCTTATGTGTCCGACATCTGTGGAAGCATAACTTTGGGTATGGTACAGTAGGGCAACCTATACCCATTTGTGAACCAACAAACTATAAAAGCATAATATCTAATCTTAATCTAACTATGACACTAAGAGAACAAATTGACCAAGTAGTAAAGAGTAAACTTAGTGATAGAGAAAAAGTAGATGAGTTATTTAGATTAGATTGTAAGATGTACACGAACTTAGGTACTGATAGTACTAAGACTGAGATACAAGAAACTAAGAAGAACTCACGCATTATATACAGAGCAGTAAGAGAAATAGACTTTTGGTTAGGCTCTGCTTGTCTAAGAACTCAGGATGATAAGAAGAAAGCCCAATAGGACTAAAAAGCCTACTCCTAAGAAACCTTCTCGAAGTAAGATAGTACAGAAGCTCGATACTATATTTTCCCTTTATATACGCACTAAACACGCTAAGAATGGAGTATGTACTTGTTGTACTTGTGGAAGAAAGTTTGAGATTAAGAAAATTCAAGCAGGACACTTTCAATCTCGTAAACACTATTCTACACGATGGGATGAGCTTAATGTGCATCCACAATGTCCTAAGTGCAATGTATTCTCACAAGGGGAGCAATATGAGTATTCTAAGTTCTTAGATAGAACCTATGGAGAGGGTACTGCCGATTCTATGGTAGAGAAAGCACGAGAGATAGTAAAGTTCTCTACGCACGAGCTAAATGAAATGATAGAGCATTATCAAAAAGAATTAAATAAACTGAAATAGGCTTTGAATGAGCTACGATGTGTAGTATATTAGATGAGTCTTAATTCTGTCTTTGTCTGTGAAGGGGGGTAGCCGTAAAAAGTTGCTCCTCTTTTTTTTGCAACATACTTGCACGGAACAAAAAGTTTTATATATTTGTTAAAAATCATATACAATGGCACAGACAATTAACACAGTAGATGCTAAGACACTCTACAATCAGAGCAGAATCACATTAGAGATATGTGAGGACATTCTTAATCGAACTTGCTTTTACAATAAAGGTGAGTATGATTTAAGATTAGAAGAGGGAAAGATTATTTTAGATATCTTCTCTCAACCATCGGTTACCGAGTACGAAATATTTGACAATCATTTAGGAATTTAGACAATGGAATCGTTTGCTAAATTATTAGGAGATACTCACGAGAAGTATAAAAAGATAAACTCCTTTAGACATAATGAGTGGTATAATGATTTTGATGATTTTTATTCTATTGAAGATGATGGGATAATAATGATTAAGAATCATAAAGTTATATTATTAACTAAGAACGATATATTTAATAAGTTTATAGAATTACTTGAGAGTATGAAAGACAAAGACCAAAAATTAACTTATCAAGAGGCGAGAATAGAAGCCTTAGAACGAGAAGTCGAAAAGCTTAACATCGAAAAATTAAATTTAGAGTATCAATTAAAACAAGCACAAGATGCAATTAACAAGTAGAATTACTACCATCACTCCGAACGGGGAGTGGTCAAACGGACAGAGAACATTTAATAAGTACAGAGTTACTTTTGCAAATGGAGATAACCTCAGCTTCTTAGCAGTAGGTGATTTTAAAGGACAAGTAGGAGAAAACCTAACTTATCAGAAAAATGAATCGAATCAAACAGGAAAAGTCGTTAGAGAGAATAGCTTTCAAAATCAAGGCTCTTATTCTGCACCTAAAAGTTCGGGAAGCAAGGAAGACACGCAAACCTACATCATTAGGCAGTCGATGATTAAAGCTGCGATTGACTATCACGCTTTACAAGCACACGGACACACATCTGAAAACGATGTAATTAATACTGCAAGAAATTTTGTAAACTTCATCAATAATGGATAATATGAACATCAAAGGAAAAATTAAAGTAATCGGACAAACTAAAACTTTTGGTAGCGGATTTACTAAAAGAGATTTAGTAGTAACTACTCAAGAGCAATACCCACAAGATATCTTAGTAGAGTTCACTAAGGATAATTGCGAAACTCTAAGCAACTATAATATCGGAGATGAGGTAGAAGTAGCTATCAATCTAAGAGGTAGAGAGTGGACATCACCACAAGGCGAAGTAAAGTACTTCAATTCTATTCAAGGATGGAAGATTGCATCTTCACAAGCTGAGGTAACCGTAGAAGCACATTCTCCTGATAGAGAAGATGACCTATCTTCTGTAGAAGATGGGTTACCATTTTAATTTAAAGGGGAGCTGACCACTCCCCTTTTTTATTATCTTTAGACAAAAGACAACCAATGATAGTAAACATAGCAAAGACATTAGACCAACTAAACGACATACGAACAGGAAAAATAAAAGAAGGACTCAAGTTAGGAATCGAAGAGATAGATACCTACTTCAGATTTAAAAAAGGATTTACAGTAATACTTGGACACGCAAATACGGGTAAGACTCAAACGATGTTATACTTAATGTTTCTATATACGCTAAAGCACAAGACTAAGTGGCTGATTTTCTCCTCTGAGAATCAACCATACTCTTTATATAGAAAACTAATTGAGTTCGATACGGGATTACCAATTAATAAGATTCCTGAAGCTGAGATGCGTAAGCGACTAATAATGTTATCTCAGTACTTTCAGATAATCGACCCAAGTGAGATGTACACTTATAAAACACTACTATCGGAAGCTAAGGAGGTAAAGAAGAAGTTTAACTATGATGGATTTTTGATAGACCCTTATAACTCCTTAGTAACCGATGTAGCTGCTGCAAAGTTAGGAAAGCACGAGTACGACTACTTAGCAACAACTGAGTTTAGACAATTCTGTACGGAGAATAAGTGTGCGATATGGCTAAACACTCACGCTAATACAGAAGCACTTAGAAAGCAACATACAGCTTCTCATCCATACGCAGGACATCCTATTCCACCAATGGCAAGTGATGTAGAAGGAGGGGGTAAGTTTATTAATAGAGCTGATGACTTCCTTGTGATTCATCGTTACTTGGCTCACCCAACTGATTGGATGTACTCACATATTCATATTAAGAAGATAAAAGATATTGATACGGGTGGTAAGCCTACAGTAATGGATGAACCTATTAAGTTGAGGTCGGTAACTAACAATGTAGGATATTCAATAGATGGGGTAAACCTTGTACAAAAGATAAAACAACAATTAACCAATTAGATATGACAATTCAATTCGGAGAGTATCAAGTGCATATCCAACTCGTACCTGCTTATGGGTTCGGCTTGGGTTATTTGTACTACAATCCACTTTTAGAACCTGACACAGACGAGATAGACGAAGAAGACTACTTTGAAAGACACACAGTCTTAATAACCTTCTTTGCTCTCATTGTGTCAGTATGGAAATATTAGAGAAGTTATTTAAACGACATAAGGATTGGTGCAACATAGTAGAGAGCTTTGGATGTAATCCTGACACCGCAGAAGATTTGGTGCAGAGTATGTACCTCAAAATCGGTAGATTAGTAGCTGAAGGTAAGGATATCTCATTCGGTGATGATGTAAACCACTTCTATATCTTTAGAACGCTTACAACGCTATTCTTAGACCATAAGAGAAAAGATAATCGTTCGGGTATCATCTTAGAGGATATTGAAGCTGAACAAGATGAAGAGGTGGACTACGATTCGAAATACCAAAAGATATTAGATGCACTCGAGGAGTTGTATTGGTACGATAGAAAAGTATTCGAGATTGTAGAGAACGGAGAGAGTATCTCAGAGCTGAGTAGAAAAACTAATATTAGTTACTACTCATTATACAACACTTACAAGAAAGTAAAGAAATACTTAAAGAACAAATTATAAAGAGAAATGAAATTAGGATGTTATGTTAAACTTGGAACGATGGTACACGCAATTACTGAGCTGCTTACTTTTGGTAATGCGTATCGAGTTGCCTTTTGGATTGCACGACAATTCGGTAAAGAGGATTGCGGATGTCATAGGAGAGAGTTATTTCTTAATTGTTTAACCTGCAAAGAAGAGTGTGATGAGTGAAGAAGATAAATTGTTGTGGGAAGAAACAAGACCTAAGCGTACTGCAACATATTATCAGAGAACGGTAATGGCAGACTTAATGACTAAGTACTACGGAGTAAAGAACAAAGTACCTTGTGCTTGTCCAAGTACGATTAAAGAGATTATAGGACAATTAGACAAACTAAACGAATGACATTAGAAGAAGCGATAGTAGCAGTATTTAATACCGAAGGATGGGAGCTGACAATTAGAAACGGAATCGCTCACGGTAAAACACCAAAGGGTAAAGATTGCCTAATGATTCTCCGTAAGAAGGAAGAGTTAGAAATTAAGAAGAACGAACTTGTACTACTAAGAAGTAGTGCTAAAGAAGTACAGTTGTATTTTGTAATTACTAAGCGAGTAGGTTATTTGTTTTGGATGAATGATTTAATACTGACTTCTGATAATGATAAATACCTACTTGAGAAATCACAAGCTGCAATGATATACGCAAACGATTAAATAAATAATTATGCCACTACCTACCAAGAAACCAAACGAACAAAGAGATGAGTTTATTGCACGATGTATGCGAGATGATGTTATGACAAAGGAGTATCCGAATAATGCTCAACGATTAGCAATCTGTGCAGTACAATGGAGAAAGTAAGATACGAAGTACCCATAGACGATTACCTATACCGAGAGTTCAATAAAGATAGGAGTATCAATTCTTTCTTTAAAGCATCACGGGTAGGAAAGTGTATGCAGCTCATAGATGAGTACTTTTTAGAAGTAAGAGGTGAGATAACTAAAGATGGGTGGAAAGACTACTACTTATCTAAAATCAACCGAGAGAATCTTGTACAAGCATCTAACTTTATTAAAGAGAAGTATCAGATAGATTTAATCACCGCATCTGAGTATGTATTCCATCGAGTAGTAGGTCAGACTTGGAACGGGTTTTTGTCAGAGATAAACTGCATAGATAATCTAAAGGAGTACTTCCCTAACCTTGAGTTTAAGAAAACACCATACGATATAGATGAGGAGTACTGTACCGATTGGGAAGCATACTCGAACGATAAGTTAGTATTCGGTATTCAGATGAAGCCTGAGTCGTATCAGTTTATGAGTCATCCTTATCAGCTTAAAGCAAAAGAGTATCACGCAGCTCAGGTAGAAAAGTACAAGGAACGATTCGGAGTAGGACACTTCTTTGTGTACCATCATAAAGGAAAGTTTATACATAGCCAACCTCTCATAGATAAGATAAATACTTATCTCCTTATGAACATCAGAGTTAATCTCTAAATTTTTTTTGTCAAAAGTTTTGTAATTAACAAATGTTTATTATCTTAGCAGTATAATTATAAAACAAATACTAATTAAAAGACAGAATTATGAAAAATTTTATTCAACAAACAATTAAGGAGCAAATCGCAAATAACGAAACTCCTGCTATTTCATTTACAACTCGATTTGAGGATTGTGGACACATTCAGTTTAGCCGTAATGATTGGGCAATTTTCTTTAATGCAGAATGTGTACACATATCTAAGACACTTGCATCCGCAGTTAAAAAGTTAGAGAAACTAAATGTAACTGAATCAGATTTTATAAATTAATGATACCATACCACGACAAATTAGAACCTTACAAAGCAGTCAAGTACGCAGCTAATATGGAGTACTTACTTGCTATCTTAAAGAAGCAGAAAGAGAATAAACCTTCTGAGGTAGTGGATAAGATGATTAGTGCTTGTTTAGAGATTTTTTTCTATGTGAATAATCTACACACGAACAGAGATGCTTACGAGCATATCATATCGGAGCAGCACTCATCTAAAAGAGCTTATCAGTTAAAGCTTAGAGAATTACAAGAAAAATTAAACGACATAGAATTAAACAACAGATTTGAAGATGAAACAAGAGGGAATGACTAAACTATCATCGGGAGTGATTGTAGTTAGAGAATTAGAAAACGGAGTATTAAAGATTAGAGCTTACGACCCTATCGAGTGGCAGTTCAGAAAACTACAATGGTGGTCAATAGCTAAGAAAACTATTAACAGATTGATAAAGTAATTATGAAGACAACTACATTAAATACTATACTTGACAGACTTATAACTTCTGAAAAAAACAATGAAGTTCTTAGACAAAAAAACATAGGTCTTAACGCAAGAGCGCAATCTCTTGAAAGTCAAATAAAACAAATGAAAACTGAAATTATCGCACTTAAAGGAGGTGTAGATATTAGCGGTACAAAAGCATTAAACATTACAGTTAAAGAAAGTTATTAAATCAATAATCAATGGATAGTATTACTTTATTAGATGGTTCGGTTTGGGATAAGCAAGAACTATTAGAGAAGATGAATGATGATAGCTTTTACTACGGGTATCTATCGGGTGCTGCACTAAGTTCTTCATCACTTAAATTATTATTAGACTCACCTAAGACTTACTACAATGTAACTAAGTATGGTAACGAGGAGAGCCAAGCACTAAGAGATGGATGGTTATTCCACACCGCAATATTAGAACCTGAAGTATTCTCATCTCAGATATTTGTAGATGTACAGAGCAAGAATACGAAAGCATACAAAGAAGCCGTAGCAGAACACGGAAAGGTATTCACCGCAGCAGAGAGAAGTGCAGCAGAGCGATTAGCAGATGCGTTCCTAAGGAATACTAAAGCAGTAGAGCTGATTAGAGATTGTGAGTTCGAAGTTCCTGTGATTGGTGATGTAATGGGATTCCCATTTAGAGGTAAGGCTGATGTACTTGGCAAGAATCGAATCGTTGACCTTAAATCTACCTCCGACATCCGTGCCTTCCCTTACTCAGCACGAAAGTATGGATATTCGGTTCAATGCTATCTCTACGCACAATTATTTGGGATAGATTATAAAGACTTCGTATTTTTAGCAATGGACAAGAAGAGCCTTGATATCGGTATATACTATTGCTCTGAGGAATTCTATTTTGATGGAGAGCAGAAAGTAGAGAAAGCATTAGAGGTGTACGATACTTACTTCTTACAAGCTGCTGATTTAGACCAATATTATTTAGAAGGAATATTATGACAGATAGAATAGTAGAAAGGGTAATTAAGCTATTTAGGAAGCGTTCTAAGCGAGGTATAGAGAAATACGGAGTAACATTAGAACAAAACGATTTAACTAACTCACAATGGCTACAACACCTCCAAGAGGAGTTAATGGATGCAGCCTTATATGTAGAACGATTAAAACAAGCGATAGATGAAAGTAGAGAGATTAATACAAGAGATTAAAAAGGAATCAGGAATTGATTTATTTAGAAACACACGAAAAAGAGAATACACAGAAACAAGAGCATTATTTAGTTACTTCCTAAGAAACTACTTCGGATACAAGTTGCACGAGATAGTTGAGGTTTATAGAAAGAACGGGTACACTACCCATCACGCTACTATCCTGTATGCGGTTAGAAACTACAAAGAGGTGTACTTGCCATTCTCACGCATTCTAAAGGACTTAGATGAGAAGATGTATATCAAGTTCGGTAACCACAATGAAGTGAAGCTACGCACTCTTAAAATGCGAATAGATAGCCTTCCTGAAGAAAGATTAGATGAAGCAAAGCGTTTAATAGAAGAACTCATTAACTAAGATGCGAAATAAACAACAAAGAGAAGAGATACTACTAAACCACTATAAGACTTGGAAAGACACTACTAAGAACAAATACCACAAAGAGTACGCAGAGATAATGTACAAAGCAATGCTCGATGGTAACTACAAAGAAGTGTACTCAGCATTAGGAGGAAGTAAGAAGGCACTATACGACCCAAGAAAGAATGTTACCTACCTAACAATGAATGAAGCTGCTGATGCTTATAAAGTATCTAAGACTACGATGAGTATTAACTATCTGAGATACGGATTAAAAAGAGTAATTATATGATTACTAACGAGGACAATATGGAACTAATGGCAAGGTATCCTGATAACTACTTTGACCTTGCAATAGTAGACCCTCCTTATGGTATTGGTATTAGTTCTAATCCTGTTCGCCAACAACACGATAAGAAACAATGGGATGATAACATACCTAACGATATTTACTTTGAAGAGTTGTTTAGAGTTAGCAAGAATCAAATAATATGGGGTGGTAATTATTTCGACCTACCTCCAACTCAAGGTTTCTTTATATGGGATAAGAAGCAGCCTCACGATTTTAGTTTGGCAATGTGTGAGTATGCTTGGAGTAGTATTCAAAAACCTGCTAAGATGTGGAGTTTAAGTGTTCTTAAAGAAAGAGGTAAGATACATCCAACTCAAAAGCCTGTTGAACTTTATGAATGGCTTTTAATAAATAACGCTAAAGAAGGAGATAAGATATTAGATACTCACTTAGGTTCAGGAAGCATAGCAATAGCTTGTCATAATTTAGGATTCGAATTAACCGCTTGTGAATTAGATAAAGACTATTACGAAGCTGCTATAAAGCGATTAGACCAACACAAAGCTCAACAAAGATTATTTTAATATGAACGAGGCACTACAACTAAGATGCGAATTACAAGAACTCACTCTAATAAGAGAGCTAATGTTCGGAGTACTAACTATGATGCTTATAGAAGCGGTACTACTAATCATCTTGTTATATAAATTAGAGAAATAAATGGAGTACTGTAATTCTTTTGAAAGAGATTTAAGACTCGGACAAGAAACTGAATCCTACTACGCTGATATATTTAAAGGAAGGGATATAGAAATCAAAGATGACTCTAAACACTCAGCAAGAACAGGTAATGTATTCATAGAGTACGAGTCGAGAGGTAAACCATCAGGAATAGCTAAGACACAAGCAGACCATTGGGCAATAAGAACCTCAGAGGATTCTTTCATTACAATTACAACTAAGAAACTAAAAGAAATAGCAAGAAGCTACATAGGAACAGATAGAGATGTAGTAGGAGGCGATAACAACACATCTAAAGGAGTATTAATACCAAGACACGAATTATTATGAGAGTACTGATTACAAATTCAATCGACTTATACACAGAATTTAAAATACTTGACGAAGTACAAATAGACGAGTATATAGATATGACATCGGATATATCCTTAGTGTCTGATAGTGATTTATATACTTATGATTTAGAATGGATTAAAGACATTAAAGATATAGATACCGCAACAGATGATGTGAATACTATGTTAATGCATCTTGCAATAAGAATGAGGCTAAATGATTTTATGGATAAAGAATATCCTAACTACAAACCTGTAGTAATAAATGCTCAGTTTATAGAGAGTGGTATTCATATTACAGGCACTTTAGCTTTGTTTTCTGATGGTGGAAGATTAACCTTCTAACAAAATCGCTAACCTCAATCGTTATATAAATAGAATTGATTAATCAATCTTTTTCAATTATGGATAAAAGAACACAAAACGGAGGAGCAAGAGAAGGAGCAGGAAGAAAACCTAAATCCGATGAGGTAAAACTAATAGAAGCACTTGATAAGCACATAGACCAAGAGGAGGTATTTGATACTTTGCACGGACTTATCAAAGAGGGTAACATTAGAGCGATACAGTTGTATATGAACTACCGACACGGTAAGCCGAAAGAGAATGTTACTTTATCATCGGATGGGTTTAACATCAACTTCAAGGATTTGCTTAAATTCGAATAGTGATATCTATTCAACAGAAGTACGAGGTATTAAGGGACTCCGATAGTCGCTACTTTATTGTTAGCGGTGGCAGGGCATCGGGTAAGTCCTTTAATATTTCTATTCTTATTCTCTTACTAACATTCGAGAAGGAACATACTATACTCTTCACACGATACACACTCACCTCAGCTTCGATATCTATTATCCCTGAGTTCTTAGAGAAGATTGAACTCTTAGGATTAGTAGAACACTTCCACATCACAAAAGATGAGATAGTAAACAAGGTTACGGGTAGCAAGATTATATTTAAAGGAATCAAGACAAGCTCAGGCGACCAAACTGCATCACTAAAGTCTATACAGGGTGTTACTACTTGGGTACTTGAAGAAGCAGAGGAATTAGTAGATGAAAAGAAGTTTGACACGATAGACTTCTCTATCCGTTCTAAGAAACAACAGAATCGTATTATTCTAATCTTAAACCCTACTACAAAAGAGCATTTTATCTACAAGCGATTCTTTGAGGACAGAGGTGTACAAGAAGGGAGCAACATAACGAAAGGAGATACTACCTACATACACTCTACCTACTTAGATAACATCAAACACCTTAATGATTCATTCGTAGCTCAGATAGAGCAGATGAGGTTACGCAGACCTGAGAAGTTTAAGCATCAGATATTAGGAGGGTGGTTAGATAAAGCAGAGGGTGTTATATTTTCTAATTGGGAGATAGGAGAGTTCAAGAAAGTAGGTACAAGTGTATTCGGTCAAGATTACGGATTTAGTAACGACCCTACAACGCTCATAGAAACGAATATAGATAAGTCTAACAAACGAATATACCTTAAGGAGTGTTTCTACCTACCAAGACTTACAACCTCCGAGATAATGCGTTTAAATAGGCAATACGCAGAGAATAATTTGATAGTAGGTGATTCAGCAGAACCGAGATTGATTACAGAGCTTCGTAGAGAGTGCAACATACGAGAATCAGTAAAAGGACAAGGTAGTGTAACTTATGGGATTAGTTTAATGCAAGACTACGATTTGATTATCCACCCTAATAGTACGAACCTCATCAAAGAGCTGAATAATTACAGTTGGCTTGAGAGAAAGAGCAACACACCAATAGATGACCATAACCACTTAATAGATGCTGCACGATACGCAATAAGCTATCAATTAAAGAACCCTAATTACGGGTCTTATGCGGTGAGGTAAAATTTTTTTTAATTTTTTTTCTTTTTTATTTGGAGATATAAACAAATGTTTATTATATTTGGTGTATAATTAAAAATTAAAACACAGACAAAATGAAAGATTTTAAAAATTTAGAGGTAGTTAAAGTTCCTGTTCAAGACCTTAAAGAAGGTGATATTATCAAGTTTTATAAATTTGGTAAGATGGTTTATTGTAAAGTTACATTAGTAGAGCCTTCTGAATTTTACGATAATAAATTTTGTGTATGGGGTCTTGATTTAAGAACTGAGATGAGAGTTTCGAATGGAATAAATGAAAACGGTAATCTTACTTACACCACTTCGAAATGGGAGAATCCAACAAAAGAGTTTAAATTATACGGACTTAACGCAAAAGCAAATAAATTCGTGATAGATTAACAACAAGTCCCCTTCGGGGGATTTTTTTGTATATTAGTATCTCATAAGAGTTATTAGTTTGTTTAGAAAGAGGCAGTCCCGTAAGGCTGTCTTTTTTTATTTAAAATCATTCGTTTCAAGCGTTATATAGATAACAAGAGTATTATGAAAGTAGAAATCAATGTACCTGACTCACTAAGTGAGATTCGATTAGAGCAATACCAAAAGTTCGTTAAGCTCTACTCAGGAGAAGTAACAGAGGAGTTCTTAGCACTAAAGATGTTAGAGATATTCTGTGGGGTTAAGTTAAACGAAGCCTATCAGATGAGGTTCAAAGATGTTGATGGTGTAGTAGAGTTATTATCTGACTTACTAAACGAGAAGCCTCAGCTTGTAAAAACCTTTAAGATGAACGGAGTAGAGTATGGCTTTATTCCTAATCTTGATGATATGAGCTTTGGAGAGTATGTTGATTTAGATACTTATATCGGTGATTGGCAAAACATTCATAGAGCAATGGCGGTGTTATACCGACCAATCAGAGAGAAAAGAGGAGAGCGTTATAATATCGTTCCTTACGAAGTAGTAGATGCTGAGGTATATAAGAGTATGCCACTTGATGCAGTAATTAGTTCTGTGCTTTTTTTTTATCGTTTAGGGATAGACTTATCGAGAGCTATGACGAACTATTTGGAGGAGGGCAAGGAGAGTCGTTTGGTGCAGTATCTCAATTCGGAAGAAAATGGGGGTGGTATCAATCAATATACGCACTTGCTCAAGGGGATATTAGACGATTTGAACATATCACTCAACTAAAGGTACACGAGTGTCTGATGATGCTAACCTTTATGAAAGAAAAAAACGAATTAGAAGCTAAACAAATAAAAGGCAAGATATGAGCGTAATGAATGGCTTTTACAGGGTAACACAAGTAATTAAGGATACCCTACAAGCCGATGAAAATTGTAACACGGTAACCTACGGGGATATCACACAGATAGACTTAGATAAGCAAACTATCTTCCCACTATCGCACCTTATCCTTAACGGAGCAACAAGCGGTGAGAACACGATGACTTTTAACTTCTCGGTTCTTGTAATGGATATAGTAGATGTATCTAAAGCTGAGGTAACTGACCCATTTGTAGGAAACGATAACGAGCAAGATGTATTAAACACGCAGCTCTCAGTAGCTAACAAGCTCATTCAGAAACTAAGAATTGGCTCTTTATACTCAGACAAGTATCAAGTAATAGGAGATGTATCCTTAGAGCCTTTTAGAGATAGGTTTGAGAATCAGATAGCAGGATGGACTGCAACCTTTGATGTAATCATAGAGAACGATGTCCACATTTGCTAAGACACAAGAAGCGTTCAATAAGTTTGGTAAGTATGTTATCCAACAGGCGAAAACGAATCTTACTAAGCAAAAGAGAAACGCATCGGGTGATTTATATAATAGTTTAGGATACGATTTAAAAGTAAACCCTAATTCATTCAGCTTAGAGTTCTTTATGGAGGACTATGGAGCTTATATAGACGAAGGGGTACAAGGAAGTAAGAGTAGCTATGTAGAGAACCGTAATAGTCGCTTTGAGTTCTCAGGAAGGTTTAAAACGATACCTACCTCAGCGATTGACAAGTGGGTAGTAAGAAAGGGTATCGCACCAAGAGATGAGAAAGGAAGATTTATTAACAGACAAAGTTTAAAATATGTAATAGCTAAGAGTATTTACGAGAAGGGAATCAGAGCAAGTTTTTTCTTTACTAAACCATTTGAAAGAGCGTTCGATAGATTACCTCCTGAAGTAGTCGAAGCATTTGCATTAGATATAGACGATTTATTAGAATTTACACGATAGACACACGATGAGTAGTATAATCAACACACGAAGTCCTTTTTATGTAAAGATAGCTTCATCACCACTAAGCTCAGTAGAGTTAAAGTTGTATGTATGGACAGGATTGCAAAATGCAAGACCTGCGACACCTGAGTACACACTAACGAAGTCAGAGCTGAATAATGATGACTATGTAGTATATGAGATAAGCGAACTTCTAAGGGATTTCATTTACACTAATTACTATACCGAAGCAGTAGATGTTGTTTGGGTGCAATGGTCATCTTCTATTGATGGTGGGAGTCCTACATTTAGTGCTTATCATTTAGCAATAGATGGATTCGGATACTTTGAGGAAGGAATCAATCCAAGAACTTCTATAGACCCACAAGATGCTTCTTATACACCTATGCTATTACAAGACAATGTTACGGTGTACTTTATCAAAGGAGAGGAGATTAAATTGCCTATATGGGCAGAAACAGAGCCTTTCATCGACCTTACTTTTACGGGTGGTGATTCTGTAGAATGGCAGTTAGTAGATGACTTTTGGGATGCCTACGATATTAATTGGAACTCATCGCTTGTTGATGTACAAATAGAAGATGGATGTAATATAAGTGCTTTAGAATGTAACTCGAATCAGAAAGTACAGTACTTAGGTATTGCACCAACGGATGGAATAGAAACGGGAGATACTGCGGTGATTAGTTCTACTATCGGTAATGCTCAATCTATCACGGTAACCTTTAAAGAAATCTGTGAGCTTAAATATACTCCTGTAAGAATTGTTTTCTATAACAAGTACGGAGCGATTCAAGACTTATGGGCGTCTAAGAAATCAACTAAGAGCTTATCACAGAGTGCTGAAACCTACAAGGCTAATATCATTGATTTAGAGACGCTTTCTTATTCTACCTATGCTCATACTCAGAAACGATTTGATGTACAAGGACAAGAGAGCATAAGCGTATCTACAAGCTATATGGATGAGTCAATTAACGAGCCTGTAAAGCAACTTCTAATGTCAGAGCAGGTTTGGTTAGAGATAGGCTCAGATACTTACCCTGTAACGCTTAAAACATCTTCTGTACAAGAGAAAACAAGTGTAAATGATAAGTTAGTTGCTTACACCTTTGAGTTTGATTTTGCAAGTGGTAAGATTCAGAATGTACGATAATGCAGACACTACAATTATACATAGAGGGTACACGGATAGATTTGTTTGATGATGAGTCTATTTCGCTTACTCAGACTATTCAGAATGTAAGGGATATAGGAAAGGTATTTACGGACTTTTCTAAGTCGTTTACGATTCCTGCTTCCAAAACCAATAATAAGATATTTAAGCACTACTACAACTTTGATATCGACAATGGTTTTGATGGTAGAAAGAAAGTAGATGCAACAATCGAACTAAACAACCTTCCATTCACTACAGGTAGAGTAAAATTAGAGGGAGTAGATTTAAAAGGTAATAAGCCTTACGCATATAGAGTAACCTTCTTTGGTAACACAGTAAACCTTAAAGACCAATTAGGAGATGCTAAACTATCTGCTCTTACTTGGCTAAATAACTTTCAATATGGTTATACTGCTTCAGATGTTCGCTCTTTAATGCAGGGTGGTGGAGATATAACCGTAGATGGAACTTTATATAATGATGCCTTAGTTTGTCCTCTTATTTCTTATGACCAATTAATCACAATATCAGCACCTAACATATCTGCGGACTTTACGAAATTTAAGTACGGGATTAGGTTATGGCTTATAGTAAAGGCTATTGAAGAATCAGGACTTGTAACATTTACGGATGACTCATTTATAAAGCAAACCGATAACCCTCAATTCTATAACCTTTATATGTGGATGCATAGAAAAGAGGGGGATGTGTTTCAAGATGCACAAGCAAGAATGCTTTATGCCTCATTCCCTTTTGATATAAGTTCAATGACAAGGGTTAAATCTTATGGAGGCTCTATTCAAGTGTCAGGATTAACGGGAGGGCAAGTAATATCATCTACTCTTAATATTTATACTTCAACAACAGATGATTATACAGTAGAGATACAAAAAGATGGTTTTACAGTAGTAAATGAAGTAGTATCGAATGGCGGTAATCATAATATAAGCCTGAATCTAACTAATTCATTTGGATATACAGTTTACATCACAGGAACTCCATTAGACTCTTTTGATTGTGATTGGTTTTGTTCTGATTCAGCACTTGGTGAGAGTAACAATTTTGATGGTTTAAGTCAGCCGATAACAGGATTTGTTTTTAGTCCTATAGACCAAATACCTGATATGAAGATTATAGACTTCCTTTCAGGTCTTTTTAAGCTATTTAATCTGACTGCTTATGAGATAGATGGAGAGATTAAAGTACAGACTTTAGATAGCTTCTATTCTGCGGGTACGACACGAGATATAACAAAGTATGTAGATACTACAGAGAGTTCCGTAGATGTAGCCTTACCGTATAAGGAGATTAGCTTTCAGTATGAGGGTAGAGAAACTTATCTATCTAAACAATACGAACAAGAAAATGAAATTGGATGGGGAACAGTAGAGTATAGAGGTGATGATTTTTACGATGGAGATACTTATGAGGTAACTGTACCTTTTGAGCATATGCAGTATTACAGAGTAGAAGGTAGTACGATACAGATAGGTCAGTTTAGTGAAGACCCATTAGATAATACTGCTGATTCTTCTCCTTATTTTAATAAGCCTCTTTTATTCTATCCTGTGTTAATTTCAGGAGGTGATACGGCTACTATTTCGGGTACGGGTATTACTACTTATTATATTCCTTCTAATTCGGTAGGAGTTGATTCAGGGATAGATGATGATACTTGCCACTTCTCAGTTGAGATTAATGAGTACACTAAAGGAACGGGATTCGATGGTTCTTTATTCGCTAACTATTACGATGATTATATTTCGGATGTATTTAACGCTAAGAGAAGACTTACAAAAGTAAAGGCTTATTTACCTACAAAGTTTCTAATCACTTACACTCTTGCAGACACATTAAGAATAGCAGATAAGGAATATAAAATAAACTCAATCACTACTAACCTCAACACAGGAGAGAGTAGTTTAGAATTATTGAACATAGTATAGAAAGGATATGATAAAGAACCTATTAGAGTTGCTTGAGATAGCACAAGGAGATACTGAGAACATCAAAGTAGCACAAGGTAAGTATTACTTACCTGATTCATACAAAGACACATTTAAGAAGATTAAAAAAGAAGCCAAATGGTAACAAAGACATTCGAGTTAGAAGCTAAAGCCGACAAGGCGATAGATGAAATTGAAAAACTCAAGAAACAAATAGAGGACTTAAATAAGGAAGTAGTATTCGCTAATAAGAAAACAGAGGAAGGTCTAAAGGGTGTTGAGGATGCGTCTAAGGCTACTGCTAAGGGATTAAGAGGTCTTGGTACTGCTATTAAGGCTATAGGTATTGGACTGCTCTTAGAAGCCTTTAATTTCTTTAAGGAAACACTTGGCGAAAACCAAAAGACTTTAGATTTCTTCAATACTACCTTTGAAACGCTTTCTTTAGCTTTTAATGACTTCATTAATTTTGTTACTGATAATTTCGGTGTAGTAGTAGATTTCTTTAAGGCTATATTTGAAGACCCACTACAATCAATTAAAAACTTAGGAAACGCAATTAAGAATAATATCATTGAGCGTTTTCAATCGGCTATTGATACATTAGGATTCTTAGCAAGTTCTTTTTCTAAAGTGTTAAAGGGTGATTTCGCAGGAGCGTTAGAAGATGTTAAAAGTGCAGGTAAAGAACTTATAGATGTTGTAACAGGTGTAGATAACTCTTTTGATAAGACAGTTGAGGTAGTTACAAAAGTTACAAAGGCAACTGCTGATTATGTAAAAGAAACTATTAATGCAGCTAAGGCTAATGTAGAACTTAATAAACAAGCTGAGGTAGCACGAGTACTCAGACAAGGTATTGTTGAGCAGTACGATAGAGAGGCTGAGAAGTTACGACAAGTAAGAGATGAAGAGCGTAACACTATTGCAGAGCGTATAAAAGCCAATAACGATTTAAAGGCAGTTCTTGATGAGCAAGAGGCAGCGATGCTGAAACAAGTAGATGCGGAGATTGCAGCAGCTCAAGCAGCATTCGATAAGAATAGTAATCAAGAAAACTACATCGCTTTATTAGAAGCTACACAAGAGCGTGAGGCAGTACTTGCACAAATAGAAGGATTCCGTTCTGAGCAGTTGTCTAACGACTTAGCATTACAGAGAGAACTTATCGAGCTTACTGAATCACAAACGGAAGCAGAGAATGAAAGAGCTATCTCTCAGCAAGAGTTTTTAGCAGAGCAGATAGAAGGTGAGTATCTAAGACTCGAAGCACTAAAAGCAGTTGCAGAAGAGGAGGCAAGATTAGAAGAAGAGCGACTAACTAAGAAGCGAAATCAATACAAACAAGGTACTCAGGCTTATGTAGATGCCAACAATGAGTTACTATCCTTCCAACAAGAGAATAATCAAAAACAAGTAGAGCTTGAAAGAGATTTACAATTAGCTAAACAACAATTAGTATCTGATGCTCTAAGTAACTTAGTAGCTATCGTAGGAGCTAATAGTAAGTTCGGTAAAGCTATTGCAGTTGTACAAGCAATTAGAGATACTTACGCAGGAGCTAACAAAGCATTAAGTGCTTCTCCTCCTCCATTCAATTTTATTGCAGCAGCAGCAACGGTAGCAGCAGGTATTGCGAATGTTAAACAGATAACCGCAACAGATGAGCCTTCAACTCCAAGTTTTGCAGGTTCAAGAGGTGGTGGTAGTGTATCGGTAGCTTCTGTACCTACTCCTCCACAGATAAACACCGTAGGAGCATCAGGAATCAATCAGTTAGCAGAAACTATCAATGCACAGACTAAACAACCTCTTAAAGCGTATGTAGTAGCAGGTGAGGTAACCTCAGCACAATCGTTAGAGCGTAATGCGGTAAAAGAAGCAAGTATATAAATACAAAATTAATTAGTAAAGGCGTTATATAGATATGAAGATTATAGAGCTAATCTTAGACGAGCAAAACGAGTTAGCAGGAGTAGAAGCTATTTCGGTAGTAGAGAACCCTGCAATCGAAGAGGACTTTGTTGCGTTCGCTAACCAAGAGATAAAGTTTGCTCAGGTAGATAATGAGAAGCGTATCCTTATGGGTGCGTTACTTGTACCTAACAAACCTATTTACAGAAGAAACGGAGAAGAGGAGTACTATGTGTATTTCTCTAAAGATACTATCCGTAAGACTGCGGAGTTATTCTTAATGAAAGGGAATCAGAATAATTCAACACTCGAACACCAATTACCTTTAAACGGGTTGTCGTTAGTAGAGTCTTGGATTGTAGAAGATGACCAAAAGGATAAGAGCCGATTATATGATATGAATGTTCCTGTAGGTACTTGGATGGGTGCGGTAAAGGTAAACAACGAAGAGGTATGGAACGACTATGTGAAAACAGGTCGAGTAAAAGGCTTTTCGATTGAAGGATACTTTGCTGATAAGATGCCAAGACCACAAGAGTCGATTGAAGAAGATTTAAGCAAGATTGAGGAAGAAGAAGCAGATACACTACTTGCTAAGGTTCGAGCAATCATAAAAGGGGACAAGAGGCTAAAGGAAGGTAAGCGTACTGAGTTAGAGTCTTACTCTGATTATCCTGATTCAGTAAAGAACAACGCTAAAAGGGGTATTGAATTAAACAAGAAAGTAAATAACAAGTGTGCAACTCAAGTAGGTAAGATACGAGCGCAACAACTTGCAAATGGTGAGCCTGTATCTATGGAAACCATCAAGCGTATGTACTCGTACTTATCAAGAGCTGAGGTTTATTACGAATCGGGTGATACTGAGTCTTGCGGATACATTTCTTATTTACTATGGGGAGGAAAGTCTGCTAAGAGTTGGGCTGAATCTAAAATAAACGCAAATGGCTAAACAGTCTGCTCATATTAAGATAGCTAAACCTAAAAAGTTTGGTGTACAAGCGAAGAGCAAGACAAGTAGTCTAAAGAGTTCAAAGTTATATAAAAAGAAATACAGAGGTCAAGGTAGATGATTAGAAACACTTCATATAAAGTACAATCGGATGTAGATACCGAAGAGGTAAGACTACAATATGCTATTGAGGAGGGTGCGTATGTAACTACCTCAGCAGGAGTGTGGACTGTATGGAATGGTGAGTGGGTAAAGCTATATCCGCAATCAGGTGTAGGTTCAGGTCTTGGATGGACAAGATACGATGATGGACAATACACATCTTCTAATAAGCTAAGCCTTGTAAATGGAGTTGAGGTTACACTACCTAACAATGCTTCTAATGTAATTACAAGCCACTCAGGAGTCGAGTATTACGATGGTACTAAAATACTTGCAGAGTACGAGAATGACCTTTATATGATGACTGTAGTATTTAAGGCTTCTGCTGCTAATGCTAACTCTACATTTCTTACGCTCAATTTAGAGGGTGGTAACGGAACACCATATGATAGAATCAAATTCGATGTACCATTCCCTAAAGGAAACGATGTAGCACACGATGAGCATCATATGTTTCAGTACTATGCAGATTCATCTTTTGTTGCTAATGGTAGCACTATTAAGATAACTGCAGATGGAGGTTCGGCTGAGGTATGGGACATTATATTTTTCATCTCTAAAGTACAAAGCTATGAGTAAAGATTTTCAAACACCGAGTTATTCAAGCCCTAAAGCAAGTAAGAGAGGGTGCTTATGTTGGGATAAGAATACCTACTCAAGAAAGTGTTGCGATGGCTCACTAAGAGCGCAGGGAATCGGAAGAACAAGAGGGACTAATTAAAAATTTAAATATAAACCAATGAACACACAAAAATCAGTATTTAAAAAACTATCTGCAATAGAGAAGGTAGAAGACAAAGTAGAGCTATCTGAGGAGAGAGTAGAACTTGGTGAGATAGAGGATTTTATCAATAAAAAGAAACAAGAAGCTGATAATCTTTGGAACGATGTAAATGGTTATGCTGCTAATGCAAGAGATGTTTCTCAGGGTATATCTATAGCTGAAAGATATTATAAAGAAGCAAAAGATGCTTATGATAAGTTTAAAAATTCTGAAAGAGAATATAAGTCTGCATTATCTGATGTAGATGCTTTTTATAATAGAATTAAAGTAGATGGATTTAAATCTCTTAATGATTATGATGAGATTGCTTCTGAGTTAAGTAAGTACAATGTTTCTGTAAAAGATTATTCAACTCAGATGAAAGAAATGAATAAAGCTGCTCAAGAATATAAGCAGATTGACAGAAAATTTACTGATATAAAATAATTAAAAACAATTTCGTTTATAAGAGTTTTTCAAGCATTGCTTACAAGTAACATATTCTAATCTCGTATCAAAATCAGCAACAGAATCAACATCTCTATTACAAGAAGTTTTAGCTATAATGAACGAGTTACCTGTACAATCGGGGTGTAAGAAATGAATAGTTGCCATAAGAAATAAATTTTAAGCAATGTAGAACAATTAAATGAAAATGCAAAAAAATAATCACTAATCGTTATATAAATATGAAACCAACAGAAATGCTAAAAGAAATCAAAACCTTATTAGGTATTGAGCTTTCTGCTGAGGTGGAAGAAGTAAAAGCTGAAGAAGTGGCTACTGAAGAAACCAAAGTAGAGTTCGCTCAAATGACCTTAGAGAATGGTACTGTTCTTGAGGCTGAGGAGTTCGCACCTGAAATGGAGGTATTCATCGTTACTGAGGAGGACAAGATTGCCCTTCCTGTAGGTGAGTACGCTATGGAAGATGGTCGAATCCTTGCAGTCGAAGAGGAAGGAATCATTAAAGAGATTAAATCTGAAGAGGCTGAAGAAGAAGCTCCCGAAGTGGAAGTGGAAGTAGAGGCTGCTGAAGAGGAGATGGGCTATGTTAAAAAGGAAGAGTTCGCTGCTGCTATTGACGAAATCAAAGCAATGATTGACGAGGTAAAAGCAGGAATGGAAAAGAAAGAGGAAATGGCACAAGTAGAAGCTGAAGTAAAAGCTGAACTTGCTGCTCAACCTGCTGCTGCTCCACTAAGACACAATCCTGAAGCACAAGCTCAAAAAGAAATGTTTAACTATTCAACAAAAAAAGCAGGTTCTACACGAGATAGAGTACTTGCTAAACTTGCAAACTTTAAATAAATCAAATAAAAAATGGCTACAACTACATCAATCACTACTACTTACGCAGGTGAATTTGCAGGGAAGTATATCGCTGCTGCCTTACTAAGTGGTAAAACTATCGAAGATGGTGCAATCGAGGTAAAACCAAACATTGCATTCAAAGAAGTAATCAAAAAAGTTGCTACTGATTCTAATGTAATCAAAGATTCTACTTGCGACTTTGCTGATACTGCAACTGTAACTCTAACTGAGAGAATCCTTCAACCTGAAGAGTTCCAAGTAAACTTAGAGTTCTGTAAAAAAGACTTCCGTTCTGATTGGGAAGCAGTACAAATGGGATACTCTGCATTTGACAACCTACCTCCTTCATTCTCTGATTTCATTATCGGGCATGTAGCAGGATTAGTTGCTGAGAAAACTGAGCAAAACATTTGGGGTGGAGTAAACGCTACTGCAGGTGAGTTTGACGGATTCACAGTTCTTATGGCTGCTGATGCTGATGTAAACGATGCTGCTAATGGAGCTGAAACTTCATTCACTGCTTCTAACATCATCACTCTATTAGGAAATGTTGTTGATGCACTTCCTTCAACTGTTATCGGTAAAGAAGACCTTACTATTTATGTACCAACTGTTGCTTACCAAGCATACATCCGTGCATTAGGAGGATTCGGAGCTAACGGTTTAGGTGCTGCGGGTATCGGTGCAAACGGAACTCAATGGTACAACAACAACAATGCTCTTTCTTTCGAGGGTATCAAAGTTCAGTTAGCTTCAGGTATGCCAACTGACCACATCGTAGCAGGACAGAAATCTAACCTATACTTCGGTACAGGATTATTATCTGACCACAACGAAGTTAAATTACTTGATATGGCTGACCTTGATGGTTCACAAAATGTACGAGTAATTATGCGCTTTACTGCGGGTGTACAATACGGTGTAGGTTCTGACCTTGCTTTATTAACTCTTGCATAAGAAATAAAATTGTTTAATCAAAGAAGGGTGGGTATGCCAATGTGAGCCTACCTGCCCTTTTTTAATACTTATAAAATACTATGGCTTGTTCATTATCACTAACGGGAAGACAGTTCCCTTGTGCAAAGGCAGTAGGTGGTCTTAAAAAGATTTACTTCGCAGCTTTCGTAGAGGGTGGTCTAACCATAACTGCGGGAGCGGTAGATGGAACTTGGTATGGGTATGATTTAAGAGGAGCTTCTTCTGTTGAAACCGCTATCAATGGTTCAAGAGAGAACAACTCTATCTTCTATACTCAGACTGTAAACATCCAACTTCCACTTCTTGACTCTGCAACTCAAGACGAAATTAAACTATTAGCTGCTGCAAGACCTCACATCGTAGTAGAGGATTACAATGGTCAGCAAATGGTAGTAGGATTAGAACACGGAGCAGACCTTACAGGAGGTTCACTTGCTACAGGTGCTAACTTAGGGGATTACTCAGGATTCACTTTAACTTTCGAGGCTTTAGAGAAAAACCCACCTGCTTTCTTAACTACTGCGGTTACTGACTCTGCTTCATCACCAATCGCACCTGCGGTTAGTGCTGCATCATAACCTAACTTAAATAAGGATAATTAAGGGGAGCTATATGCTCCCTTTTTTTATGCCTCAATGCAAATTCGCAAATTAAAAGCGTTATATAGGTATGAAGGTTCTTACAACAAGTACGGATGCACAAGAATTGGTTATTATACCAAGAAGCTATCCATCTACTATTACTATAAGGCTAAGAGATGAGAGTACAAACGAAGTAGATGAGTACTCGGATGTTGCTACAAGCACTTCTAATGGCTATATGAGCTTCTCTAACGCATTTACTTTAGTAGAGAATAGATTTTATGAGCTAACTATTTTAAGTGGCTCAAGCGTTATATATAAAGATAAGATTTTCTGTACCGACCAAGTAATAGCGGACTACTCTGTAAACAATGGAGTATATACTACGGAGGATTCTTACGATAATGAATATATTATAATATGAGCAGAGGAACACAAAAACCCAAGAGTTATAACGACCTAAGAGTCGTAAACTTCAATGCCTACACATCACCTAAGATAGTAGAGCAAAAGAATAGAGATTGGGTAAGTTACGGAGAGGATAACGACTACTTTCAATACTTAATTGATAGGTACAACGGAAGTCCTACTAACAACGCTATTATCAATGGTATCTCAGAGATGATTTACGGAAAAGGATTGGATGCTACTGATTCGAATCGTAAGCCTGATGAGTATGCACAAATGAAGTCTTTATTTTCTAAGGACTGCGTAAGAAAGTTAGCGTATGATTTAAAACTAATGGGAGGGTGTGCTATGCAAGTAGTGTACTCTAAAGACCACTCAAGAATCGTACAAGTAGAACACTTCCCTGTAGAAACCCTAAGAGCTGAGAAATGCAACGATGATGGAGATATCGAGGCATACTACTATATGGCTGATTGGACTAAGCTAAAGCCTTCAGATAAGCCTATGCGTATTCCTGCGTTCGGTTTCTCAAAAGAGGGTGTAGAGATTCTATATGTAAAGCCTTACAGAGCAGGATTCTATTACTACTCACCTGTAGATTATCAAGGAGGGTTACAATACGCTGAATTAGAAGAGGAGATATCTAACTATCACCTAAACAACATAATGAACGGACTTGCTCCTTCAATGCTTATTAACTTCAACAACGGAGTTCCTAACGAAGAAGAGCGTACAATGATAGAGCAGAGAATCTATCAGAAGTTCTCAGGTTCTTCTAATGCAGGTAAGTTTATTCTTGCGTTTAACGACAATGCGGATACTGCAGCTTCTATTGAGCCTGTACAACTAAGCGATGCACACAATCAGTATCAGTTCTTATCTGATGAGTCAATGAGAAAGATTATGGTATCGCATAGGGTGGTTTCTCCGATGCTTTTAGGTATCAAAGATAACTCGGGACTTGGTAACAACGCAGAGGAGCTTAAAACGGCTTCTACGCTAATGGATAACACGGTTATTAGACCGTTTCAGACACTTTTACTTGATGCCTTTGAGAAAGTATTAGCGGTGAATAATATCACGCTTAAAATGTACTTTAAAACGCTTCAACCGCTTGAGTTCACCGACCTTGATAATGCGATGAATAAAGAGCAGGTAGAAGAGGAAACAGGAGTAAAGATGTCAAGTGAAAAGCCTGATTCCCCTGATACATCTGATGAGCATTTAGATAAAATCTTCGATGCATTAAGTGAGCTTGGTGAAGAAGAGGATTTAGATGAGTGGGAACTTGTAGATGAGCGACCTGTTGATTACGACCAAGAAGAGGCTTTAGATAAAATGTTAGGATTAGCTTCTACGGGTAGAGCGATACCTAATGCAAGTTCTGAGCAAGATGAAGAAGTAGATGGTGTACAGTTCAAGGTACGATATCAATATGCTCCATTAACCACTAAGGATAATTCGAGAGAGTTCTGCAAGAAGATGGTAGGTGCTAAAAAGATATATCGCAAAGAAGATATCGAGAAGATGAGTTCTCAAGTGGTAAATGCAGGATTTGGAGTAGGAGGAGCTGACACTTACGATATATGGCTTTATAAGGGTGGTGCAAGATGCCATCACTTTTGGATGCGTAAGACTTATATGAGTAAAAGAGGAAGACCTGATGTAGGTAATCCTAACGCTGAGGTAAGTGTAAACAAAGCAAGAAAAGAAGGATTATCACCAATAACTAATGACCCTAAAGTGGCTAAAAGACCTGTCGATATGCCGAATGAGGGATTTGTAAACCCAAGATAAGATGGCAACAGCATTATTTATTAAAAGAGAAGACTTAGTACGCAATAGCATCTTAGATGGTAATGTAGATACTGATAAATTCATACAATACATTAAGATTGCGCAGGAGATTCATATTCGTAATTACTT
>Ga0136656_1000057_pt1 | contig 30890 bp, 14 predicted proteins | sample CPBDNA_9_FD_94862 | JGI IMG/M metagenome (GOLD analysis project Ga0136656, IMG submission 94862) | Freshwater to marine salinity gradient microbial communities from Chesapeake Bay, USA - CPBay_Sum_15_0.8_DNA (version 2) | ecosystem: Environmental > Aquatic > Marine > Coastal | place: USA...
ATAATCTTTTTTGATATCATCTGAGATATCTTTTATTTTTTCAATTTTTTTATCAATAACTTCAGGTTGCACAATATCTCCTACGACATTGAACTCGTCATTTAAACTGTCAAATTTTCTTGCCATTTTTAAGAAATCGTACCACTAAATCCAAAATCGTCGCCTTCTTCAATCAATGCATTATCGGCAGCATTAATAGCATAAACCGATGTACCCCTAAGATGTTCAGCGGATGATGTCCCGTCCTGCCCTCTTTTAACAGTAATTTTGTTACCAGAAATGGACTTAATGTACATTTCTTCTTCATCTATATCAATGTAAGTAAGAGCAGTGAGTGTACTACCATCTTCAACATCAAGTATTGTTGATGTTTTTGTAACGTCTGCAGTAAGTGTAGTTGCAGCGTCTCCTGTGTAATTTTTTATCGCTCTTGGAGTTGCGGAGTAACTAAGTTCTCTCGTAGTATTTGTAACATCCGTTCCAGTAAGATAACTGACCGTTGCTCTCTTAACAATATCGTTGGTGGCAGAAGTAGTGGGACCAAATAGATAAGTTTTTGCGGTAAATCTCAAAGTGTAAAGAAGAACACGTCTTGTAGTAAAATCTCCTTCATAATCATCTTGCATTGTAATATTTTCCAAAACAATTGGAATATCACGCTTTTCCTTTATAGATTCTACCAACTCTACTGTAAGATTATAAGATGGCTGAAAATATGGTAAAATTTGTTCTACAATTTGTAAGGCATCATCGTTTAGTTTTGACATAATGCTCAATTCAAATTGTATATTGTATGGAACTGGCATGTATACTTTTTTAGATTCAGTTCCGTCGTTCGGATCTTTTACAGTATACTGTTGAGTTGTACTAACTTTTCTACTTGGATCATATGTCAATCCTGTCATCTCAAATGACATTCTTGGTAAAGTCATTGCGGTAGACTTATTCAAATTTGGAGACTGCTCAAGTCTTGCCAAAAACTTTTGAGTTGGTCCGTATGCCAAAGGGACTCTAATGACACTAATAACACTGTCAGAAGAATTGGTTTGTTTTATAGTAATAGAATTAAAGAGAGTACCAAAAGATATGATGGTTCTCCTCAATATTTCGTTATAAAAATATTCAAACATTTTTGAGTCCCTATAATATTATTTACTATAATAAGTACTATTTAGGGAATACCGAATGGGTTCTGCTCTGAGAAGTCTATAATTGAATCTGCTTCTGTTTCTATATCAATGTTATCTGCAAATCCATCATCTACTGGTTGGACATTAATTGATCTGAGATCATAGGAAGCTCCAGAAGTAGATCCTATAATTGTTTCTCCAACGGCAAATTCTCCTGTTACAGATGCTACTTCTAAAATGCTAGTATCGGAATTCCAAACTCTAACTCTTGCTGTAGATTCACTTATTGACCCAGTAATAATTTCATTAAACTGGAATGTTCCAGATCCAGTTGATTCTGCTGCAGAAATAGTTACCTCTGGTTCTATTACATATCCATAACCAGAATCAAGAATATTTACGTTAGATATTGTTCCAGCGGTACTTACCGTAGCAATTCCTATTGCAGTAGTAATGCCAGATACTTGCTCAATATAATTCTTTTCTGATACTTCGTTAGAAATAGTTATTGTAGGAGGTGTTAAATAACCACCACCACCAAAAGTAACTGCGATTCCAGTTACAATACCACAATTTTCAATACCAAATTCAAATACAGATGTTGCAATACCAACATTAGTAGCATATTCTGACATTGTTATAGATCCAGATCCAATAGATTGGACAAAAACATCATTGGATATAAAGTTGTATGATTTATCATATCCAACACTAAGTCTTACTCTATCACCTACAATAATATTGGTCGTAGTAATTCCAGTAATGACACTCGATCCTATACCAACAGTTCCTTCTGCTGTGACTGATGTGGATCTAATAGTTGCAATGCCAAGTGCTCTAAATTGCTCATCCACTCCTCCAGGACTTCCAATAGTAACAGATGGAGTAGTAAGGTAACCAAATCCACTGTTACCAATGCTAATTGTGTTTACTGTTCCAGCAGCTGAAACGGTAACAGTAGCAGTTGCTTGTACTGGAGATGGACTTCCGCTGAAGGATATTGAAGGTGCTTCTGTATATCCAAGACCAATAGTTGCTCCAGTTCCAACACACCAAGAATCTGTAGTACTGTTAAATCCAACTGCGGTGACAATACCCGTTACTGGATCAATTGTTGCAATACCAACAGCAATTTGAATTGGAGCATCTTGCCCAGAAGAAGTTGTTATAGCCACTGTTGGAGCGGTTGTATATGCTCTACCAGTAGTGCTAAAGGCAATAGAACCTGGATCTATAGAAGATCCAGCAATTCCTATAGTTGCGGATGCAACACTTGTTCCTGGATGTGCGATTGTTACTGTTGGAGCACTGGTATAGAATTTACCTCCTGTAGTAATTGCAAGAGTTTCTACTGTTCCTCCAGTTTGTGATAATTCGTCTAAAGTTGCAGTTGCTTCAGCGGCATTTCCTGTTCCTGTAGGTAGTGAAAAAGTAACAGTTGGTGCTGTTTTATAAAATACACCACCAGTTGTTCCTCCTGGGAACAGGAATGCTGATGTACCAATACTTATTGGTGCAGACACAACACTAACACCACCACCGACTATTGGAGAATCTAAAACAGCTGTGGCAGCTGCCCCAACATGCTTTGGTGCAGATATTGTAACTGAAGGAGAAGTTGTATATCCCGATCCACCAGAAGTTAATGTAACTATTCCAACACCACCTGTAGTTGAAATTCCTACTGTCGCTGCTGCTCCAGCTCCACTACTAGAAACAAATTTAATTCCTGGTGGACTTATGTATCCACTGCCAGCATTTAAAATTTGAACTTGTTGAACCGATTGTGTTTTTGGATTTGCACTTTCATTGCAGACATTAATTCCTCCAATCATTTTTGCAGTTGCAATACCAGTAACTCCTCCAGTTGGAGCGGAGGATATTGCAACTCTAGGTGGTGTTAAGTATCCACCACCTCTATTTGTCATTCTAATAAATCTAATCGCACCATTCAAAATTCCAGCGGTTGCTGTTGCAGTTGCCGCTGCACCAATCAAAGTAAGTTTTTGAATACTTCCAATAAGCGTAGAAGATCCAGATTCTGAGATTCCATCTGCAGTTAAATCTCCATTTGATACATTTCCATCAGAACCAATAAGAATATCATCAATTTCAGAGATGCCAGTATTAATTTCTTCATTCTCATAACGAAAGATTTCACATCTCAATTCATAGACATAATTCTTTTGAAGTTGATAGAATGGTTTTTCGTGCTCTACAAATTTGATTTCAAATAGACGATCACCCAAAGGAAAATAAATCAAATCTCCTTCCTTGGGTCTTGTAGAGAGTTTTATATTTTGCTCATTTTTTATAAGAGGTGTTATATAAGTTTCAAATCTCTCTTTTGAAATAACTAAATTCAGTTCTTGTTGTTGCTGTATTCCAAATTTTGACAATATTGTGGTATTGTCATTATACCCATCGAAATTGTCTATGTATGCTTCAATTGGATATGCATCATCAAATCTTGATTGAATAACCTCTTTGATGATTGTCTTTTCTGTAAGATATTTTCTTGGTAAATAATGCACTTCAACACCATACATCCTCAACTGTTCGTTGATAAGATCTTGGATTAAATTTTGCTCAGACCTTGATCCTTGTTGAAAGTATGGATTAAGCATAGGATTAACCGATCATGTCCAGTGGAGGGAGTTCATAAGTATTTGACATCGTTTCTCTGATCACGTCAAGTTCTTTTTGTGCATCATCATAAATTTGTCTTCCATTTAGTTCAACACCTCCAGGAAGTTTCACCCCCTGGAACTTCATGAGGTTTTGTCCCCACTGTCTCTTAATCAATTGAGTTACATATCTCTTAAGGAAAGAATCATTCCAGACTCTTGTAAAGTCATTTGGATTCAATAGGCGATAGCAATCTATAATGATATAATCATCCTTAGTTACATCTCCCCAATCAACATCCAAGTAAAGTCTGTCTTGTCTTTGATTAAATCTTATTTGCTTTTGAGTATTCAGAAGAAAATCCATATCTTCCAAATACGTCTTAGTCATAGCATAAGTTAGAAGTTCGGTTGATCCCCAATAGTAGATATCATTGAGGAACATCTGATACTTCACACTAAACATATTATTGCTTACTGTTTGTGATCCATCGTATCTGAATATTTTGTTGATTCCTATTACTTCTGGTGGAATCTGTAGATAATTACTGTTCTCTTCAAATGAAAATGTTACGGATGATCCATCAATCGTAGAACTTGCAGTCGTAGTTACAATTCCAACCGCTTTATTGTCTCCTCTAGTTCTACCTCTATCAATATCTGCCTGAGTAACCTTATATTTTAAAAAGGTTTGAACTACACCGTCAAAATGTCTTTCGTGAAAATATTGAAGTGCATCATCTATTAGATCATCAATTTGCTCATCAGCAACATTGACTTCTAAAACTGGTGCTCCCAGTTGTCTTTTGCAATAGTTTATTAGGTCAGACCTACTTGCTGGTTGAGCCATGTATACAATAATCCCTTAACTGTATTTATGGTGCTGATGAAACAGGATTAACGACTAAAATGTTACCTGATATAAAAGGATAAACAGTTGATCCGCCACCAACTTGATGTTTAAGCAAAACATCATAAACATATCTACCTTCTGGTGTTGCTCTTGTATTAACAGCACCTAATGATATTTTTAACTTACCATCATATGCGCTAGTAAATCCAACAGTAAACGATGAGGTAATACCAAGAGTAGCTCCAACTGCCACACTTTTGGACATAGCAGCAGATCCACTATAGTTTGTCAAATCAAATGCTGCATTTGACGTTGTATTAACAACTAAATTAACTTCAAAATCCGAACCACCATACATGGTTAGATTTACGCTTTTTGGTACACCAGCATCAGGATCAAAGGTTATGTTTTTAGTTGCCATTTGAAATACCTATTATTGACATTGTTTCCTGTTGTTTATAATAAAGTTTACAAAAGCACTTAGCAATTTCTCTGAGTTGATTCTTGTCATTACAACTATCTATTACAGTTGCTAACTTGGTATATTCAAAACTTTTAGAAAGATTATCTAAAATTATACTATCTGGATCCATTGATTAACTCCCTTAATAATAATTTAATTTCGGAAATGTCCTGTTTAAGGTTAGCAACTTCATCCTCAATGTTCTGTACTTTTTGATGCTCTTTATTATTCACTTCACGTCTTGCAACATATTTTTCATGATCTAAAGAATTCAAGTTCAGAATTGCATTTGTTCGCGGATCCCTTACGAGATCCGCATGATCTTTTACTTTATGCATCATATTAAGCCAGAGCAAGTACCCTCAGATTTTTGATTCTTGGAACGTATGTCTGTGACGTTCCTGTTAGTAAGATCTTAATTCTATAAGATCTAAATGTTGGTAATTGATCCATGGTAAAGGTGTGCTCTTTAAATTCTATAGATCCACTGTCAAATCCATATGTTGGAGTTTTGGTTACATATGAATCTGGATCACCATTGTTGTTTGCTACATCAATAACTTGACCTCTGGAATTGATGTTTGCATATCCTGGGAAAGGAACAAAGATTGGGTTGAATCCATCTTTGTTACTAATGGCATAGAAAACTTTAATGTCAGAATAATCATTGATGTGTGCATCAAGAATAACTTTCAATGATGTTGCAGGATTTTGCAGTTTAATTTCTTTAGAAATGTACTGACATGCTGTTGGATCGGTGAAGATTCCATTTGCCCTCGAATCAGTTGCAAAGTTAGTGATAACATCATTTACTCTGTTAGATGAAAGAATTACGCTGACTCTTTGCCCATCAATCACTGGCGATATGCGAGAATCGGTAGTCACCATGTTAACTCTCATTTGAAGAGATTTGGATCCTTCAATTGAGGTAAGTTTGGCATCTTCATTAACTTTAGAACAGATGAGTCTTGTCGAATCAAGATAATTTGGTTGATTGACAATAACAGGTTCAAATCCATTATTAACGTATGGAATTTCATTACCACTGATGCTTTGACCAGTAACTGTTCTAACTTCTGCATTGAGAGAAGTTCCTCTTACAGTGACATTTTGAACGATTGGAGTGATAATTTCAAAAGGCATATTTTGAGTTGCCTTAATCTTTGTTCCACCTGCAGACTTAGTTGCTCCAACATAAAGTTTAGGCCAACCCACATCATTACTTCTATCATCATTTTCGGAGTTAAATTTCTCCGACATGTCCAACTTAATATGGTAAGAATCATATGTAATAGAGTTTCCGATAGAAACCTCGCTCAAAGTATGAGTCTTGTTAATTCTCTTCAGGTTTACTCCACCAAGTTCATACTTATAAACTGGTGTTCCTACTGGATATGTAATGGGGTTAGTTCCTCTAACAATATTCCCGCCAATAGTGTTTCCTGTGACTGAAGTATATTCAATAATTTCATCTCCAATCAACAAGTAACCAGTATTGGTAGTTCCAACACCAACATTTTCAAATGTCGTGAAGTTTGATGCACTATCAACAGAAAGACCTGCCGTAGAGTCTGGTGCATAAGATGCACTCAATTTAGTTGGTTTGATATCGGGAGAAACTCCCGAAATTATAACTCTGTTGTCAGTGAAATACATTCCATGGTTTTGATGATTGACTTTGAGGTGAAGTCCATCATTATCAACATTAATTGTAGAAATTTGAATGTCTCCACCAACTCCACCAGGCAAACCATAATTTAATTCAGTTGTGATTCCTGAACTGTTGATATACATCATTGTCTTAGCAGCACCGACAGAGAATTCTCCCTGAACATTTTCAAAAATAAGTTCATTGGTTTGCCCAATACCAGCAACAGTCAGTCTTACGTTTTTACCTACAGATGCATTACCGATAGTTGTAATTCCAAGAACGTCACCGACTTGATAACCATTGCCACCTGCATTAGTTACAGTTGCCGCAACGGCAACACCATCGACAACAGTAACGGATGCTTGAGCACCTCTACCATTACCACTCAAAGTAACAAGATTAACTCCAGTAAAAGTAAGTGATCCATCATTAGGGGTAAGTCCAATACCTGCGTTAGAAACTGTCAGAGTGCCTACAGCAGTTCCTGCGGTTCCAACTAAATCTCCAGTTGCATTTGTCCCTTGCTGGAAGAAAGTATTTCCAAGTTCATACCCAGAATCTGCAACAGTACTTCCAAGACCAACTCTAATTTTTCTTGAATTGAGAATAATTGAATCGGGTTGAAGTGTTGGAATTTGTCTATTTCCACTTGTGAGTTCTGGACTATAGAATTCAATGGTGCCAGAATCCAAGAAGTCTGCCCTGTACATAATAAATTTAAGATCTTCCCACTGACTTGCTTCCCAAGTGGATGCGTTCTGAGACTTGAAGAGCGATCCAAGATATGGTTGGTTTGAAATAAATACATCACTAAGGAGATCATTTTCACCAATTCTTGAGATGTAAACACTATACTTAGTAGAGTTGGATGCAAGAGCAATTGCATACTCTTTACCACCTTCTAAGTAAACTGGTGCCTTAAACTCAATTGTGGTCGCAACAGATCCATCGTTGGAAGTGTTGATATCTGCAGGATCAATAACAATTTCAGAGAAAGGAAGAATCTTCTGAGTTGGAAATCCATTCTCCATTGTTCTCAATTGGAACACCAAAGGAATGTCCATATCATCTTTACTTCTGAAGAAGACATCACACTTGGTGACAAATACACCAGTATCTTCTTCAACTAAGAACGATTGTGCAAGAGGATCATACCAACCAACAATTGTATCATTTGAGGTTTGATTTACAACTTGAGAACCAACGACTTCTGTTCCAAGATTTCTGTTGACATTTCTTTCTTGGAATTCTTGTCTTTGCTCAACTCTTGCATTTCTAACAGAAATAATATTTTCTTGAACAGTTTCAAGAGTTCCAGAAGCAGTAAATCCTTCTTCTGCAATTGTTGTTGCTACGTTAGGATCGTTGTCAACATCATTGGTTAAGGTAAAGACTTTTGTTCCAGACTCAAATCTTGGATGATTAAGATTATTTGGATTGGGAATGAAGAAACTACCAGTCAGATTTGCAGCAAGATCCGAAATAAGTCTTACTCCAGTTACTGTAGCTTCAGCTCCACTTGTAGAACCTCTGAGAATCATACCTTCGGCAACATAACCACTATAAGTGCCTTGTGCCTCATTGGATAGTGAGAATGTATCTATGTTCAGAATGGATGAAGTTCCAGAGTAAACTGCAGAGAGAGGAGTTCCATCGTATGGATTTTCTCTATAAACTTGAGTTGGTGCATTGTATTCACCCTCTCTGTGATTGGATTGTGCAACTCTAAATGTTATTCTTGGTGGATTTGCTCTGTCAACCGGTCCAAGACCAGTTAGAGTCATTCTACCAATAACTGTTTCCCCAACCTGGAAAGTTCCAGATGTCATTGAAATTTCCAAAAGTTTTGGAACACAATACTTAGTGACATTTTCGCCATCAAAGAATGCATACATCTGAGTCAGAGGTTTCATTCTCTTAGAAACGAATTCAACGTTTCTTGATCTCATGTATGGGATTAGATCTCTGCTTACGGTTCTGTCTCCTACAGACTCTTGATCAAATTGTTCTGTAACAACGGTTCTGAGTCCAGTTCTTGATGCAACTCCAGTTTGAATTGTTTCTCTGAGAGTTTCTTCTGTTGTTGTGGTAGTTTGCGAAACAACCCATCTTGCTGGGTTATCACTACCGCCATTGATCCAACCACCAACACCTCTTCTACCTCCCTGAGTAGTTTGAGTGCTTCTTCTTGTTGAATCATTAAATTCGAATCCAGTCCAGTTAGTTTCCCATGCATTCCAGACAATAGGAGCAAATCCTGTTTGTGGATCAAGTCCCTCGGTTCTTTCTAAGAGAGATACTGTTGCCGCATAATCACCCTCAACATCAATAATTTTTGCTTCAAGTCTTACGGTATCTACCCAAGTATCTGAAGATGGATTCAACTCCATCGTTCCTTGCCAGAAACTAATTAAGAAAGGAGTAACACTTTCGGTTCTGGTAGCAAACGGTTGATTAATATATTCAATTTCACTGTAATCAAGAGTGATTACATCATTTGCCTTTCTTATATTATTTCCTTCAATCGTTGAGAAATTAAGATCGGCTGTTGGGTCAGTATTTACAACTGGTCCAAAAATAAGATCAACGGAATTTGTATAATGTCTTGGTCTTAACTCTTTATTTGCTCTATCGATACTATTTTTAATTGTTATTTTATCATCTTGAGGAGTAAATCCAGAGAAATTGTCAACAAAGAATCCAGACTTAAATCTATTCAATCCATCACTATCTGCAACAAAAAGATTTGCAGTGTTTGTTTCTAATACTGAAAGAGAAGTGTAATATTCAAGACTTGAGATTCTATTCTCAAGTTTCTTAATATCCTTCATCTGGAATCTCTTATGCTCTAAGAATCTAAGAGAGACTTGTTTTACATCATAAAGATATGGTGGAAGAGTAATCTCTGCAACTTCCAGAGCATCATCAACTGGATTTGGTCTTTGTGGTAAATCTGCAGGGGTTCCGTAAATAACTTGGAACTTACCCTTCTTATCTAAGAATACTCTATCAATTCTTCCGAGATAATATGAGAAGGTTGTCAGAATTGCTTCGTCTGAAGCTAAGATGTTTGTTGCAGAATTTCCTGCAGTATTAAAAGTTCTTCCATAGAATTCCAGAGGAGATCTTGATCCTTCAGATGGAGTATATTCAGAAACTCTTGGTCTAATATCAATGGTATCTACAGTAGCAAATCCATTTATAGTTTTAATCTCTGTAGCGTAGTCGAAGTTTTTATATGATTCTACAGTTGTAATGTCACCATTATCTGTAGAATCATATGAGGCGCTCATATAATAAATTTTAAGTTTCTTAGAGGGTGCGGCCGCACCTTCTTTTCTATTCAATCTTGCATGATCATAGAAAGTTTCTTCTTGACCAGTTGTAAACTTAAAGTTTGGTGATATATCAAAACTGTCTGATGTTAAAGTAGAAACTACTGCTTGAATTGAAGTTTCTTGGAATACAACAGTTTCTCCTTCCGCAAATTGAATATCATTTTTGTAAATAAACGAGATTTGACCAGAAGTAAGTTTTTCTGCAACGATTGCATTTGCACCTGTTGTTTGTCCAATGAAAGATTCACCAACTAACAACTCTCCAGTCGTTGTTGAAGTGCTGTTGATGTCTGTCAGAGATATTTTGGGTGCTGTGGCATTATTTGTGTCTGCTGATTCAAAAATACCATGAATCTGAATTACATCAGGAACGTTCAAAGAGATTATATGATCTTGAACTCTTGTACCATATGCATAATTTCCATAAGTTAATCCATCATTAAGAGTAGTTGATCCGATACCAGAGGCTTGATTATTTGACTTATCTACAATCAGAGTTTTGACTCTATTTTTAATCTTTACTTTTGAAGTTGGTTTTACTTTTTTAAGTGAAACAATAAGAGTTGCTCCAGTATCATTTGCACCAAGACCGTAAATGTTCAATCCAGTTCCTGCAGTATTAATAGAAATCTTGTCCGCAGATAATGGTTCAGTTGTACCATCAGATCTAATTAAAGCATATCTTTCTTCATCAAATGGTAAGAAAGATTCGTTGGCAGATGCAGTAACTTCTGAAGATAACTGATTTGAAACAATATCAACAGAGAGAGTTTTTCTAATTGTCAAACTTGCATCACTCAAGTCTACAGATGCAATATTTGATTTTGGTAAATGTGTATAAAGTGTATTATCAGAAGAAGAATCAAGTTTTGTTGTTACAAGTTTAAAGTCAGTTGCTTCAAGTTGAGAAGATGGAAGAGTGCCGACAACAATTCCTGGTACTGGAGTAACTGCCTCAATATCAATACTTGCAGTTCCAACGCTGGTAACTCTAGCCATTACTGGATCAGATACCGATAACCCAGGATCAGTGTATTGAACAAGATTACCTTCTTTAAATAGTGCAGGTAAAGCATTGCTTGTGCTTCTTACGGTACTAACTCCACCAGATGTAGCGGTAATAGTTGCAATACCAACAAAAACTGAGTTGGATTGAATAACATCAGCCGTAAAAGTATTGATACCAGTTACTCCATCATTAGTTCCATAAACTGATTTTACATCGGCAAGAGAATGAGTTGTTACTGCGATAGCAATTCTTCCGTTGGGAATACCATCAAAAATAAGTGATTCATTCTCAATAAATTCACCCTCAACTTCATAGACTGTCAAAGCAGTTCCAACTGTTACCGCATCCTTGAGGAATCCAGTTGCTCCACTATTTGAACCTTTAATAAAGGTAGGAACAGTAAGAGTTGTGTTCTGGTTGAGTGAAAGATGAGTTATTGTTTGAACGTCATACAGGGCAAGATCCCATTGATTTAGAGATCCATTAGTCGTATCATAAGATCCAGACTCCAGTCTATAGTCATAAACTCTTGCTACACCAATTTCTCTTCCTGGAGCAGAAGTGTCCGAAGTTAGTCCAACTCTTTCATCTCTGAGACTTAAGACATAAGTATTTCCAATCCCAACTTCTGGAGATCTAAAAGTTCTATGAACTCTTAAAGTTGGACCAGTATTGTAAATAATAGACTGATCTTCGATTGTCTTTGTTGTTCTTGGTTTTGGGACATCGATAAAAGTTGTGCTTGCAACATCAATATCATAACCGCGAACAAATGCTCTACCTGGAGATAATTTATATACTGCCAGATCGTCTGTTGGAACTTGACCACCATAGGTCAATTGTCCGACATTAAATACTCCCCTATTTCCTTTTCCGTTGTTGAGTGATTCCTGAACAGCGATATCAAATGCTTTTACGTAGTAGTCACCAGATTCTGCATACGTTCTTCTGGCAAGAATATCTGTCCAATCTTTATATCCTACTCCTCCACCTAAGTCTCCTCTGTTGGTTGGCGACTTAATATTTCCTTCTTCAATGATAGACAATTCAACAAATTGATCGTCGTTGTAATCAGTTAAAGGTTTTTTATAAAGACTTACCGATATTTTTAATCTATCAGCACCTGGCGCGGAATAATTATTATAACCTTGAGAATTGTCATTTAGGGTTTCGTCAGCATCAGCATTAACAATTTCTTCAGTGACTTGAAGACCAACTCTATAATTAGGATTTGACCCATATTGATCAAGAATAAGAGTCTCGGTATTTACATTTACAAAATGCCCGCGAACAAAGTAAACACCTTCTTGAATCTGGAAAGCAGATCCAGTTGTTGAAGCTTCTTCAGCAATAGTAGTTGCAAATGGAGATCCTGCAGCAATTGTGGAATTGCCCAAAAGTCCAGAATCAATTATCTGATTACAAGTTAAATTTTCCCCATCAGAGAAAGTTTGAGTTGAATTATTAGTTGTGCTTGAATTTAAATAGTTAATATAAAGAGTCAGATTTCCTCGCTCAGAATCTTCTGGGAGAAGAACCTTATCTACAACAGCACTAACACCAGAGATTTCTCCAGTAATTCTTGTTCCGACTAACTGATTAGCATATGCAGAAACCGGAACTCCAAGATAATTATTTTGCAGTTGAATGCCATAATATAATTGAGTATAACCAGTGTTACCTGGAATTACCTTTGCACCTTCTTTAAAAAAATGCTGACCAAACCTCTCAATCTGATTCTGTAGAATCGATTGTAAAGTAGTTAACTCTCTGGCCTGAACAGGATATCCTGGTTTAAATAGGACTCTATGGTAGTCGTTAGCAGGATCAAAGTCGTCAAAATATGGAGCTACATTGAGATTTGTTTGCTGAGACATAATTCGTTAGAACTGCAAAATGATTTTGATATCTTCTTTTTGGTTAGATGATCTTGTAATTGAGGGTCTATTATCAACGTAAATAATATTTCCTGCATGTTTTTTAACTTCAGGACCCGCAACTCCACTTGTAAATGACTGACCAAGATAATATGTCCTATTATTTATTATGGTTGTGATACCCGTGAAGGATGTGTCAATTGCGAGATTTGATCCACTTGATGGAATAATCGTGACGCTTCCGCCGGCATCTGGAGTGGCAGTAAATTCTTTCAACTCAAATCCATAAGTTGGATTTGTAATTCCAATCCCAGCAGTTGTAAATCCGGCAAGAGATCTATCTTGCCAATATTTTAAAACTCCCGTTGTTGCATCATAACTAACTACTCTGCCAACTGCCGTTGACCCCGTTGCAACTGTTTGAGTAAAATATGAGTCAGCAGTAAAAGATGCCGAACTATATCCAGTTCCAGTCAATTTCAGGGCACTAAGAGCACTTGCTTTATCCGATGTTAGAATAGTTCCAGTAGATACTTGTGGATTTTCGACAATACCAACTCTTGCGATTTGATTTCCAGTTACAAAATCTGGGTTTTCGTTATCATTTTCAATTCTAGAATAAAGTAAAACATTATTTGCTCCAAGTTCCCGATAAATGTCTTTTCCATGTCCTCCCTGTGGGGATATAATAACATCAAATGTTGGAATAGTAGTTCCTGTCGGAACTCCTCCGGATGGCAAGTCCAAACTTCCATAAGTATATCCTGATCCTTGATTTGATACAGTGACACTACTTACTTTAGAGTCCGCACCAACTGTAAGGGTACATTCTGCTCCAGAACCATCTCCTTTGATAGGAATTCTCGTATAAGTTTGATTTGCAGTTCCTAAACCAACTCCAGCATTAGTAACGGTAACAATTTTAATAGATCCATCTACAGCATTGTCTCTAACTGCCGCATTATCATTAGATGATGACCAGTCCGAAGGAACAGGCATAAAGTCTGTAGATTCAAACTTTACAACTTCATTTGGTTTAATTGTATATAGATATTTCCAAATATATCCATCTCCACTAGAACCTGCGGATCTTGGTTCTAAGTCTGTAAATGTTGGTTCGTCTAGTGATGGTTTACCATTAGGATTTTGAGGATCAGTGCCATTTTGAAGACAAATATAAACTCTAAAATCAGAATTCATTACATAATAAAATGCCGAATATAAATTAGTTGCACCGGAAACAGATGCAGTGTTAGTGACGCTATAGTCGTGACGGTACATATCATATGTAGTACCAGATGTCCAAATTCTTTTTGGAATAACTTGCCTCACATCAGATGAATTAATTTTTTTCAAAGCAATCATCGTATCCCAATAATCACTCTCTTCCGAAAAATTATCTTTCGGTGCGGGTGGACTTGAATCCCAGTCACTTTGATAGTCACTGGGATTTGGTAAACCGATGAATGAATAATATGAATTTGAACTGGAACTAACTCCAGCTACAAAATTTTTCGCATTCAAAATTCTAATTTGATCAGTTATAATTGCAGCCATTTTGTACCAGTTAAACGGAGTTTTTTTTATTTATTATGTATTTGATATGATGTAATTCTTAGATTTAAGACTTACAGATCTTTCAACTCTCATGGAGGTATTAATTCCAATAATTCCTCCAGAAGTGTACGCTGTGTAGGAATTTAATCCAGCTCTAGATGCCATTACCAATTTACCCCAACTATATTCACCATAACCAGCAGAAGTGGTTGTGGAAATTGATCCATAAGTTCCAAAGGCAAACGCATTGTCAACATTTACAAATACTCTCTTGAATACAGAAGTTCCTATACCAATGATATTCCTTTCAACGTTTTCGACATTTTGTACAACGTATACGTTATCAATAAAGGACTTGCCAACGCCGGCAGTAGAACTATCGACAGGATCAAGAGAGACTATAGATGTTGATGCTGATCCAATGTTAGAATTGGAAACAATGAAGTAATCATTTACTTGAAGGGCACTTAGAGTTACTGCGGTTCCAACTATTGTGGTTTCTCTAAGTTTGGAATCATATGGAATATGGAGATCAAAAATAAATTGAGTAGTTACCCCACTTACAGTTGTGGTTCCAAATCCAACAATGATTCCAGAATCACCAAGATAATCGGTGATGAGGTTTTCTTCTTCTTCATAATCAGGTGGAGAAATCAAGACGACAGGTGGTTTACTGCTTGTGTATCCAGTTCCAACATTTGTCAATTCCAGAGCAGAAATTGTTCCACCTACACTAATGACAGCATTTGCGGTAGCAGTTGTAAATCCAAGAGTTACATCCTGTTGAGCAGTTCCTCCAATACTAACAGTAGCAGTAGAATATCCAACACCACCATCAAATATTACAAGAGAAGAAACTGTTCCTGCAGTGCTTACAATAGCAGTTGCTGACGCACCAACTTTTGTGATTTGAGAAGCAAATTTGACTTTTTGTTGGAAGGCTAGAGTAATGTTATTTTCATTTTGTCCATCAAAAAGAGGTCTTACGCGATCAACATAAATCATGGTTGAACCAATACCAACTGTTTTGGTAATATATGCATATGGGTAGATTAGAGGTTCATATAACTCTCTATCCTTTGCAACACGTTTTTCATCAATAATTTTATCTTCAGTTTGTCTACACCAAACAACAGGTCTATAAAGAGTTTCATCTGCTGTATTACCTGGTCCAAAATATGGGAACGTTTGAACTTGATCTGTAGAATTTATATTTGTAACTGTCCTTGCTTCCTCTTGTAAGAAATTATCTTGACCACGAGCAGGATCATAACCAATAGTTAATTCATCTCCAATTTTAACGGTGTCAATAACCTCTCTAAGGATAACATCAGTGTCATCTCCAGTTCCTTTGAAGAAGAGAATCTTACAAGTATCGCCAACCTTAGGTGGTTCTGCAAAAGTAATGACACTACCACCTGGGAATTGATAACCTTGGCCTGGTTCTTGGAGAATATCGTTAATAGTAACGATAAGAACTTGCTCAACATCAACCTTAGACCCTCTTGGTGCTCTAATTGATATCAAACTTCCAGCAAGTGTGAGATTAAATGCCTTTGTCGCACCATCAAAGTTTGCTGATGGATCATCAAGTGTTTGAAGAACTCCGATACTCCATCCAGTGAATTCGTCAGAGAATACTGATTGAACAGTTAATTCAAACCTATCAAATGTTCCAGAGGTTGGAATTCCAGTCAGTCCCCCAACAGGGACTGTTAGAATTTCACCTGCTGCATATCCAACACCCTTGTTGTTGACAGAAAAATCAATTACACTTGAACCCTGTCCAACAACGATATCGACAGTAGCATTTAAACCAGAGAATGCTGTACCAACATAATTTAATGGAATGTTTTCATATGGCAAAGGAGCGTCAATTCTAACAAATGGTAAAATATCCGTTGTGTAACCAGATCCGGGGTTGGTGATCGTTACTGAAGTTGAAATGTTTCCAGTTCCAGTCATAATGGTCGCAAAACCAATATGAGTCATGGTTGTTACACCTGTTGCACTTTCACCTACGCTAACATTTACAAATCCAATCTGTGGATCTGTAACTGTAATTCTTGTCTGAGTTCCTTGACCAATTAATGTATTAATAGTGTCTCCAGTTCCAATTCTTACAAATGTAGATGCTGAAGAGACAATTGTTGCTGGAAGAATTGCAGTTCCAATTCCAATGGTACAATTAGAACCAGTATTTAGACTGCTAATCAGATCAAGGACACTACCGGTATTTTCAAGATAAATTTCAGTTGAACCAACGCCTACTGGAGACGCAACATTAGAAAGGAATTCGTACTTAGTTCGTCCTCTATATCCAGATCCAGTATTTCCAATGCTAATTGAAGATATGGTTCCAAGTCCAGACACAACTGCAGTTCCACCTGCAGATATCAAAGGTTGATATCCAGATCCTTCTGTTGATCCAAGCGAAAGAAGAACTCCACCAAGAGGAATGTTTGCGGTATTTGCATCAGTTGTTGTAGATGAAGCAGTTCCTGTCCAAGTAATAGTGGTAATTCCAGCACTTTCTCCCATCGTGAAGTCCCTAGAAATTCCAGGACCTTGAAGGATGTCGTTGATCAGTATAATTGCATTTCCGGTAGAAATACCAGAAATTGCGGAAGACCCTGCAGATGTAAGAGTATAAGTTGGAGTGTTTCCGTCAAATTGATCAGAAAGACTATCAAAGAGGTAGTTTGTGGAATAAGTATCATTTGCAGTATCTGTAAGGCCAGATCTCATAAACATTCTTCCTTGGAAACTGGATCCTGTTGTAATACCAATCCAGTCTCTATCATCTGGTCTATTAGTAACACTACCAATTGGTTGATTTCCGTAAGGAGCCTCAACAAAGTGAATAGCATTTTCAATAATATTGTAATTTCCAACAACCTTAGTGATTGTATCACCCGTTGATCCAACCCCGATTCTTGTACCCAACCATCCTCTACGAACTCTGAAACTATTTGTACTTCCAATGCCGATAGCGGTAATCTTCATAATTTCATCACCCATCTTAATCAGATCTGATCCGAAGAATGATGTTATTCCACTCACAAATATATCATTATCAACACTAGAAACTCTATCTGCAAGTGTTTGAGTTTGTGCAGTAGAAACGATTGGGGATTGAATTAAATTATCGATCGCAATTAAACATCTTGCATTTTGATTTGTTGCAATAAATCTATGAGAAGTTCCAATTCCAACACTTTCTAACTCAATAGGAATAGGGATTCGCTTAAGTGCATTTTCCGCAGTAGATGCAAGTTTAATCTTATCATCACTAACCTTAATTGCAAAAATATCTTCGTTAATTGGAAGATATTCAGTATTTGCCACTCCCGCAAAACTTGTTGTTGCAATACCAATAGCAGATGTAATACCACCATTCCTATCATATCTAATTTTTTCTCCAGTTACGAAGAAATGATTTGGAATCGTAATAGTATTTGCATCAATAGAAATAATACTAGGATCATTTCCCAAGAAATATTTTTCAAATACGGGTGCAGATCTATGCTCTAAGTTGAATGATTTTTTAACAGCATTTTCAGTTCCCTCATATCTTGCGTAATGAGTAACTATTAGTCCATTTTCAAAATCAATCTCATCTTTACTATCATCTTCAAGTCGTAGAGCATTCATGTAAGTTTTGACCGTGACTGCTATTCCAGCATTTGGAGTAAATGTTAGAGCAACTCCATCTGATGAAGTTCTAGCACCAAAAGTACCAAGACCTGCTACATATGGTAAAGTTGATTCAGTTTCAACTATACCAAACTCCGTCATAAAGACAGAACCAGTTCCATCTTCTTGAGTGTCATCATCAAGGAGTAAAAGTTCTCTCATTTCGTAATGATTATTTGTAGCATCTGAAATTTGAACTACAAAATAAGCTGCATCATATAGAGAAGAATATGTTGCAACTGTCGTTATTCCTGGAGATCCCGAGGGGAGAATTGCAGTTGTATTTGCATCAATAAGAGCATGTTTCATCTCAGTTGTTCCAAATCCAACTATAGATTCGGTTGTAATTCCAATTTGAAGAGTGTTTGCAGTTACCGCTATTCCTGCAGAAGGAATAAAGTCAACTTTAAATGTTGATGTTGAACTATCGAGGTATGGATAATAAGTTCCAAAACCAGTTCCGGTAAATGAACCTCCATTAGAAGTTATTCTTCCATATTCTGTTGCATAAACATCAGTTCCATTATGAATTAAATTAAGTTCATCGTATTGATATTCATTATTAGTAAGATCAGATAAACAAGAAAGAACTTTTAATGTTCTAACCGTATCCGCTACAGAAACAACTGTTGTCCTTCCACCGCTACAATCAATACTATCTGTTTGGATTTCTACAGCATTTCCAAGGAAAACTGTTGATCCAAGTCCAGCAATAACATTATCATCTAAATGATATGCAAGGTTAACAATTTGATAATCATTAAATGCGAAATCATTTGGGAAGAATTGTAATGACCCATTGACTCCAGATATTGTAAAGTCATACGATCCAAGGTCGCCAACCGTTTCAGTTTTTCCATACTGGTTGAGATATGCAAATGTTCCATCTTGAAGTGTGGTGACAATATCAAATTGTCTATGTCCTACATATCTTTCATCCTTCACATAAACAAAATATTTGAGAGCTCTACTGTTATTAACATTATAACTATCAATTAAAGCAAATCTAGTTGCTCTTGGATTACTGTTGAATAGTCCACTAAAATCATCAAAGTTGACAACTCTATTTCCAAAAGACTCGAAGAAGTCTGTAAGAATTCTACTTGCAAAAATAATTTCATCAGAATAAACACTGCCTGCAATATCAAGAGAATTTTCCGCAACTAGGTCAAAATTATAAACACAATTGAGATCGGCAATTCCATAAAGATCATTTACAACACTGAAGTATGACAGTTCCGTTGATAATCCAACTGCCATAGAATTTCCAGCACCTTCAGAGAAAGATGGTGGAGTCTCAATTTGATAATCAGAAAACTTTTTAAATCCTGCGGTGTGATTTGTGGAACTAACAACATCATTCCAAGTATCATAGTCAACTTTTGATCTGAGTGAGTATGAGAAGTTTTGATAGTAGAAACTATCTTGAATTCTCTGTAGACTTGCATTTAGGAATCCAGAATCTGTTTGAGATCCTTTAATCACTCTAGAAGTTGCATCGGTATCAAGCGTAGAATCATATGTTGTAATTGAAGATGCAATTCCTTGAGTTTTGGAAGAGGTTCCTTCAATAGTTTCATTTAATAAGAAGTCTTTGTTTGTTGAAACTCTTAATGTCCCAGTTTTTTTATCCCAACTTTCAACAATACCAGAAGTTGTGTCAGATTTAACAAATTCTCCATCAATAAATTCATTGTCTTTTAAAGAAATGTCAAATATTGGAAAATGTTTTTCTGGAATGATTCTTCCACCAGAATTAAATGCATCATATTCTCCAACAAATTCACCTCTTGCCGAATCAAATAAACCTTCTAGACTATATGCAACAGTTGCACCAACTCCGCCAAGATTTTTATCTACGGCAATAATTGGGAATAGTTTGTATCCATATCCAGAAGAATTAAATCCTCTTCCAGTTGATCCAATACCAACACTGATATTTTCGATCAAAACTTTATCACCGACCTCAATGGGGAAAGTCTCAGCTGTGCTGAATCCTACTGCTAATGTAACAGTAACTTGATTAGTTGTTGTATTAAATCCAATAGTGCTAATTCCAACTCCATTTGTATTTGCTGTAGGTAAAATAGTTGGAACAGTGTTACTCATTCCCTTGGTATTTTTCAAGATGTGAACTTGATTGTCCCCGAGAGAATATTTCAGATCTACATCTTTAATTTGCTCATTTGTTTTTCCATCAAAGACTAAGAGTTTAGGTGCAGATGAATATCCTTTTCCACCAGACGAAATTCCAATAGAATCAAAAGATTTTAGAGATTTGATTTTAATAACATTTGGAAGTGTTATTGAAGGTCTCAGAGTTTTATCTGATGGGAAATCGAATCCAATGTCTTTAATTCTTGTCTTATTAATTTTACCAACAGTGTTGCTTTCTGCTTCTAAAATAATTCCTCTACCGTCTATAGAAGTAACTGTTGTTATTCCTGGAAGAGCAAAATAAGACTTTCCAGAATTAACTACTTCAATTTGAGTTACTGGACCTCTAGCATGAATACAAGTTGTTTCATATACAATATTAGCTAAAGAAGTAGAAGAAATATATGAAGATTGCTCAGGAGTTACTCCAATTGTAAACGCAAATGAATTAGTAGAAGCTGTAGAAACTCTATGTTTTCCATTATAAAGACTCTTTCTTACCCTAGCTGTATTATTTTCAAAAACGTCTTTATCGATGGTAATTTCCGTTTTTTCTGCTGGAACGTCATCACTTTCATAGACTGGATCTAATCTGTAGTAAAGTTGATCTGGAGTATTTTCATTGACTACAAGCGATACCTTTGCAGTTCCATCTATACCAGGTCTTCCAGTTCTTGTTACATCATAATTCTTATTATCACTCAATTTACCAATATACTTGTTGGTAAAGTTTTTATCGTAATAGAAGTTAAGTTCAAAAGATGGATATGATGTATTTTGAATAGTATGTGATAAAGATGAATCTGTTAGTGTAAATATAGCGGTAGAGTTCTTGTATAGTGTGATTGGTGGGTTAATTGGGTTAATTGTTCCACCACCACCAGTGCTGGCAATTCCGACTGTAAATGGAATCGGTCTTGTAGAATCTACATAACTGTTTGCTAGTTTAAATGAATCGTTATCAACTATGGATACGTAATAGATGTTATTGTTGGTTAGACCTTCAGCACTGTCTCCAGATGTATAAACAATTTTCTGTCCATTAGCAAATCCATGGTTTATTATTGTTATAACACCAGTAGATGTATTGATTCCTGTAGAACTATATGATTTTGGATTAACAATTAATTTTCTGTTAAAGTCATTATACTTAATTGTGAATGACGATAAAATTCCTGGGTTTACGTCCAAGAATATATCATGATCGACAGAAAGTTCGTGAGATTGTCCTGTAGATACGGTTACAGTATTTCTTGAAATAGTTCCTGTAATTTTATTATAATTTGTTTTGAGACTGTGATAAACCCCTGTGCCAACTCCAAGGAATGCCAAAGTGGTCGATGCGGTGGTTCCAATTCCAACAAAAGTACCTGTTGTTCCGAGACCAACCCTAACAGTTGAAAGTCCGATTAAGTTATCTGCAACTTTTGCTACAAATAATTGAGTTTCATTGGACAAAGTTGTTCCAATACCAACATTTGTCTCATCTTGAACTATAATTCCACTTCCACCATTGGCAGAATATGTAACCAAATCTCCTGTTTGTAGTCCATGATCTTTTATAAACAAAGTTTTTGTTGGTATCGTTACATAAGTAGCTCCAACACCTGGATTTGAGAAGAAAATAGTACTTCCAATTCCGACTCCAGCAGTGCTTCCTAATCCAACAGTGTCTGCTGGATTAAAATAAATTTGTTTATTTGTTTTATATTCAAATTCAGTTTTAAATCCTGCCGCGATAGTTAATTTCCTTTGAAGTACAGTAACTCCAGTTCCAACAGTATGCGATACTCCAACGACACCATTTATAGATCTTAAAATTCTAAGTCTAGATAAACGAGGATCAACATTTAAAACTTTAACTTGTTCTGTTCCAATCCCAAGAATGTCGTTTTCTCTAATGTTTGGATAGTTTAAATTTCCAGAAACATTAATATAAGTGACGATTCCAGTTGCTTCGACAGTTCCAATTCCAGAAGATGTTGTTCCGACTCCAACAACTGTATATACATCTGTTCCAATTCCTGCATTATAAACTCCCTCCAATGATGTAGAAGTCGTCGAAATTCCAGAAACAGTAATAATATCTGAATTGTTAAAATTATGAGGATTATCTGTAAATAATAAATATTTTCCTTTTTCGGAGGAAGGGTAGAATTCTACATTTGAGATAGAACTATTGGCAACGCTCACACTATCTACAGGTCTTCCTAAAATGCGTGAGACCCTTGCAGAAACGCCTGTACCACCAGTGTTTGTTTCGTCGAATACAACTGAGTCGTTTACCTTATAATTGTCTCCTCCGGTAATAATTCCAACGGAGTTAATTGATCCCCTTAAAGCATTTCTAACTTGAATTTCTTGATTTAAGTCATTTGGTAAAGAAAGGTACTTATATCTTGTTGAATCTCCATCAATGTAATTGTATGGAGAAGTATTTTTGACATAATTTGATTTATTAAAATCAAATTCATCTTGGTTTGCTACTTTTTGGAAGTTAAATGGATTTGGTTTAGCATGGAAATTGTGTCCTACAAGATATGGGAACTTAGGTCTTCTAAATCCTGTAAAAGGTGACTGAGTGTCTGAATCATCACTTGCGATAGTTGCAAAATATGCATATGTTCCTTCTGGAAAATCTGGAGTTATGCAATATCTTCCATTGTTTTCATCAAGTACACCAGATCCAGTTCTATTTTTGTAAGTATAATCCTCAATAAAGAATCCAGAAGGCCAAACAGATAATGGAGGTCTATTTGCTTTTGTAGAATCTTCAACATATCCACTTTCCATAATTTGGACTGCGCCACCACTTCTAGTGGAATAACCATATGGTCCATAAATTGGATGTCCATCATAAGCCCATCCAATTATTGGAGAGTGTTGAGTTGATACTGCTTCTTGCTTTGTGTTAACATTAATCTTAAGATCTCTATCTCCATAAAGATTATTCCCTGCAGCATCTACTGAGTAAATTAATTGTCTAAATTTTCTTGGAGCATATATGTGAGAGTATTGTAATCCAAAATCTTCATTTGTTCCATTTTCTACAACTCCATCGTCATCAGCAAATGTATGGAGATATTTTTGGAAAAGGTTAACCCTCCAAGTTTGAATATTTGCCTTTAAAGTCGCACCTCTTCCTGGGAAAACTACATTAATAGAAGTAGTTTTTTGATCATATCCAGTTCCAGATTCTAAAACTTTTACTGAAGAAATAGATCCGTTTGTAAGAATTGGAGTTACAACAGCACCGATTCCATCTCCAGAGATTGATAGATCTGGTGGAGAATTATATTTTTTTCCAGAATTGAGGATAAGAACTTCCTGGAGTTTCCCATTATTAATAACAGGTTGAAGTTGTGCTTCTTGGCCAGAAATAGCAGTTATTAATGGTGATTTATCAAGATTTAAAACCTCCGAAGAACCATAACCAACACCATTGTTTGAGAGATTAACAGAGGTTATTCTTCCTCTAAAGATAGGTTGCAATTGTGCTTGGAAAGTTTCAGATCCTATTGAAGAAATTCCTATTGGTCCTGCAATAGAAACAGATATTTCTGGGTAGTTGAATGAATGAGTTCCGGATCCTTTTGAAAGGAATCTTACAAATTCGTTGTTATTATAATAGTACTTTCTTGTAGAAGTTGTAAGACCAATATTTGCTAGTCTAAAATTATCATTATCAACTTTTATCACATAATACTCAGTTCCGTCCGTAAGTCCTCCGATTGATGAAGTACCTGCAGTATACTTAATTTTTTCTCCAGAACTATAATCATGATTTTTTATTGTGATCGTGTCCTGGGATGTGCTAATTCCAGATGTTCCTACAGATCTTTTTTTATTTTCATATCCAGATCCACTATTAATAATTGAAATTGATTCAACTACAGATTTTTTCTTAACTGATTGCAGTTGATGCACGCCATTACCATAAGATGTTAATTCGACGGTATTGATTCCAGCTAAAACATCACTAAGTTTATTGTGAAGTTTTACTGTTTGATTGTTTTGAACAGAGACGTGATATTTTGCATCTGTAGTCAATCCACCAACTGCCTGTTGTCCCTGAGTCCTGTAGATTACTTGTTCACCATTTCTGAACTTGTGGTATGTACTAAATCCAATTGTGGACTGTGTAGATCCAAGACCAACTCTATTTGAAGCAACTTCAGAAAAGAATGAAACTGCATGATCAATGAGTTTCATATTGGGACTTGCAGATGCTCCAGTTCCATTTCCACCAGAAATAGTGATGGTTGGATTTGACGCATAATCAAATCCAGGATCAATTACTCTAATTTCTTGAAGAGATCCAGAAACTGCAATATCTCCAGTAGCGCCAGTTCCAACTGGATCATTAATAAACAGCAGTGGCGGATCTATAATGTCAAAGTCTTCTCCAGGTGCAATAACGTCTATACTTTTAAGTTCCCCATAATAAACAACATCTTTTGATTTGTAATTTAAAATTTCAACCCCATTAACAAGAATTCCATTATAACCAGGTTCTGTTGGAGTTAGTTTTGCAATATGTTCTGGTTTCTTAGGAATTTCTCTTAATAACTTTTGAGTAGTAAGAGTTCTATCTTTAAATTCAAAAGGTTTTAAAGTATTATTAGTTACTGTAAGTTGACTTTCAACAGATATGAACTTTTCGTTATAAATATCGTTTCTACTCTTTGCAAGTTTTATCTTTGTGTCTGATATTTTTTTAACATAGTAAAGACCATCCGGGAAATTAGCACCTAAAGAAGTGCCTCTTACTATTCTTGTATCAACTTTTCCTTCATCGGTAATATACGATTCTGTAGTTAGTTCTGCAGCATAATAAACTGCATCTCCAGAGTAAAAATTATGCCTACTAAGTGGAGTTATCTCAAGTTCTTCCCCAAGAAAAGTACCGGAGAAAGTAACTGTCCTATCACTTGTATTAAGTGTAGAAGAAAAATATGATGGAATAGACGATGATGCTACAAGGAAATTATCTGCATTATCATATACTCCTTGCACATTTGCTTGATATAATCCTGCTGATAAAAAATTAGCAGAGTTTCCTTTTAAAATGTTTCTATTAACAGTATAGGATCTATTGGGATTTAATGTTCCAGAACCCTTGATTGAAATAATTTTATCAGAGACAATTTGGTAAACAACAGCTGTTCTTTTAGTTCCAGTTGTGTCAACTATAGAAATGCTATCATTAATTTTAAAATAATGATCATTATTTAAAGTAAGATCGTAACTATTATCTGAAGAGTCTACAAGAGTAATAGATTTTACAGAGTGTGATGATGCATAATTATAGAACCAATTTTTAAATGCAGATTCGAATTTATCTTTTCCTAAAGTTCTTAGTCTTGCAGTATCTCCATCGCGGAAATTTTTAGTATTTTCTGGTAAATTAACATTACTAAGAACAGAATTGATTCTTACGGTAATTATTTCATCTTGATTTTTGAATGATCTACCATAAGCAAATGTGTTAATCCCAACGTCTTCTCCATCAAGAATTGTTCCTGTTATATTGGTGCATCCAAAAAACTCTGTTAATGTTTTAGACGTGTATGAAACAACCCCAGTAGTAGTGTCATTATAAGTGACTACTAATTCTCCGGTTGTTCCAAATCCAACTGTTGAGTTTACAGATAAAATCGAAGATCCAGATCCAACTTGACCAATTAGTTTCGTTTTGGGGTGTACCGAAAAAGATCCACGAATGGCACCTTGAACTTCAATGTCTCTATCATATCCACCATCAAGACTCAATTTGTAAAAACTTTTTGCAGTGCCGACTTGGAGTTTTTCTACCAGGATTATGGGAGCATATGCTTCTACAATATTTGCAAATTCATATGGTTGTTGAAAAATTGTTGCCTGATCAAGATCAAGAGGATCTCCTGTTACAGCTTCTACAACCAAGTCATTGGCAACTCTAAAGTCGGAATTTGATGGAGTAAAGAGAAAATCTCTTGGTTTGACTACAACTACATTTTCATTATATAATGCTTTGAATAATATCTCAAAAGATCTATCAGTTCCTCTACTAAGATAGAAATCTTTTGATTGTTTGATGAAAAGATTTTGATTCAAATCTTCATCTAAAGTTCTTGAATCGAGAAGGGGTAAAAATTGACGTTTTGTCTTTAATAAAAACTCTTTTAGAAAAAGGTTACTTAGATTCTTAATTACAGAACCATTTACGTGATCTGCTATTGTAGAAGTTGTGAATACTAAGTTCTCTGGATTTGATTCTTCTCTGTAAGAAGTGATACCAACAAATCCCCTGATACATCCAGTGAATTGACTATTAGTTTTTGCAGTGTATGTAATGATCTCATCATCAATTTGAATCAGACCATAGGAATCTGGAAACCCTTTAGTTCCTGTTGGATTTACCCCAAGATCAACACTAATTGTTGTGTCATTAATATCTACATCCGACAGTAATGTGACAGAATCTGTGAGATTGGTAGTCTCATTAAGTTTAATGTAACGATCAATATTCTGAATTAAATCAATAGGAGCACCTTGAAATTCCTGTGCCTGATAATATTGCTTTAAAAATTCAGAAATAAGAGGAAACTCCTCTCTAACATAAGAGGGGAGTTGGTTTTGAACAATGGTATTAAACTGAACTCTTTTTTCTGCCATTTTATGATACTATTAGTAACCGTATGAACCGCCACCTGAGCTTCCGCCAGATGATGGTGTGGATGTTGTTGGGGTGTATGTACCGCCAGATACTGTAGCAATCGTTGTAGTTCCGTTTGTTGTGGTGGTAGTTGTAGTTGTAGTTGGAACACTACCTCTTCCACCTGGGCGGACTAAAACGCCATTTGCATAACTTGAAGAAACGACATAATTTGATGCCGATGGATCCAATCCAGAAGAAATTTCATCTACCACAGTTTCAAAGGTGCTATTAGAGATATCTAATTGCAAATATAGGTCTTGGAGACCAATCACATCATTAGAAGTTGGTGATCCAGAAATTTCAATAATCGTTTGACCAGATTTTGTTTTTCCTGATAAAACGTTGATTGGATTCAGAGTTAATATGCCCCTCTTATAATCAATTGTTCCAACATTTCTTCTTAAAATAGAAGGACTTGTTGAATTTATAGAAGGAACAGAGAATAAGAATAATTCTCCAGTTTCTCTATTAGAGTTTGGCAAGTCGGAGATATAAACATCAGTGTTAATACCATCAACTCGGAAAGCCGAGGTTTTGATATTATATCCATTCATACTTCTAATATAAAAAGCATTACCAAATCCAATAGAATATTCAACTAATGCATTTAATGTTACTCTCAAATCACGTCTCATCTGAATAGTTGTAATATTCGATGTTATGGATTCATGACTATCATCAATTACTTTCAAGAATTTACTGTACTTAAATCTTGCTCCATACTTATTTAACTCAGTTGATTCTGCGTATTTTGTGACATTATTTTGAACTAACGTAGAAATATATTCTGAAGATGGTGACAAATTTGTGTTATAATAAAGTTTAGTGGTACTTTCAATGTATAGGTATTTGAGATCAAGAATTTCTGGAACAATACCTGCTACAGAATACTTCTTTAATTTTAGTTTAATATTTTCTTTAATTAAATTTGGAAGATAATCTCCAAATCTTGGTTTGATACTGATAAAAACTTTACCATATTGGGGAGGAACTAATTCTTCTCCACCAAATACTGATATTGACTCAGTTTCTGGATAAATTTTTGAAGGAATCAGAGTTTCATAGTCATTTGCTGTCAGAGCTCTATTCTGTGTTGCATAAATTCTTGGAGCAAACTTTTTAATAGATTCAACCGTTTCAATATTTTCTCCACCAGAAGCAACAACTCCTGGAGAAATCAATGAAACTCCAGATGTTACGTTATAAGTAACTCCATTACGAGTATATGTTAAATTACCGGCAAATCCAAACTGACTGATTCCATTTGCAGAATCACCATTACTTACAATATAATTTGCTGTAATATAATTTCCTTCTTCAAGTGCTTTTCCGAAAACATCATCCCCAAATAGTAACTCATATCTTTCATCTTCAATTTCTTGCAAATAGTATACTTTTGAAGATGAGTTAATATCAAAGAGGCTATCTTGAAGACTATATTTTGCTGAAGCCGTTGCAAATTGATTATTTTTAACTGTTACGCGAATAAGTTCGGTATCGATACCTGCATTTGGTAAAATAAATCTTTGATTTAAGTTTGTTGATGAATATGTAAAATTTGACTCTAAAAGAAAACCCTCATGTATTTCAAGATCATCAAAAGAAGCAAGTCCATTATAAACCGGAACTGTGACATCTTCTAAAATTGAAAATACAAAGGATTGTCCCGCAAATGCACCCGTTGAAGCTGCAACAACTCCTTTTTTAAGTGTAATTGACGATGGAGTTGGTGTAATATTTGTAGTGTCCACAAAAAAACTAATTGTTGCCATTGCGGACTTTCTTGACCTTGGCACATATCCAATATTTCTTGCAAGAGCAACAACATTCTCTCTTAATGTTGCACTATCAATAAAAACTTCATTCGCAACCATGTTTGCGTTGTATGAAGTAATATATGTGTTATATGCCAATACATCAAGGATTGTTGAGAGGTTTGAACCCTCAAAATCATAGTCAGTGAAATTGGAGTTTGACCTTAAATATTCTTTAAGTGATGTTTTAACCTGGTCAAAGTCCAGATTAGAAAAATTGACTAATGGCATTTTACCTTGTTGGTTGCAACACGAATTCTAACTGTTGTGCAGGAACGTCTGCACCAATAATATCGTATATAACTGTCACATCAAATTGATTTTTTTCATAATCTGGAAAAGTACTAACAGATCTTAATCTTACTCTTGGTTCATTGTTTCTGATTGATCTGTCAATCTCGTCTCTGATATTTGATGCTGTTAGGTCATCAATATTGTCAAATAATAATTTTGAGATTTTAGAACCAAATCTTTCATTATAAAATTTCTCTCCAGGAAGAGTAAATACAATATTTTTAATAGAACGAGCAATTGCATTCTCATTTTTGAGCGCAATTAAGTCACTGGTCAACGGATTGACCTTAAATGACATGCTAACATCCCTGAAACCTTGACTTACCCTCTCTAAAGGCACAATAATACGGCAATTATAACTTATTTATCACCGATTTTGATCAAAATTCATTGAGAACAATGGGTTCATCAAGGTCATTTGGAATATTTGGATAATTGGAATCCAAATATTCTTGAAAAATCTCAGAATCTCTCTTTTGATTCGTCTTTTTGGGAGTTAATTTGTCATTTGCAATTTCACGAAGCATTTTTTGATGATGATCATTAGCTAAATTGTCTAAAAAATCGTTATTTGGGTTCATTTTACCTCTATTCGGCATTAATACAACGTACATCACAAGGATTTTGTCCGCAATTTGAACATTTATCACTATTTAAAGGTTCTTTTTCGCGTTCTTTGGCAGTTTTCCAAAAATATTCATCTTCACGTCCCATTCCAAGACGTTCAAAACCATTTTCAACCTGATAATACTGAGTTGAAACCTTAAAATCAGGCATTTTTGGTTCAACAGGAGTCAGACTATTGTCAAAAATACGCATTCTATTGTTTGGATAGAGTGCATACTGCCCATTATCAAGTTCAATCAGATTATGTGACTTATGTTCAGCTGGATTTTCACTTGTTGCATAATCAATGACATCAGGATCTTGATGATAATTATCTAATGTGCAAATATATATTCCTTTTTGAATACCAAAGTCGCGTGTATACAATTCATAGTCCATTGAACCAATAAACTGCTTATGAATTGAAACAACACCATAATCCATACAGTTCCAGAACTGTAGGTTAGGAAGGTCTAGATCGGGGTCTGGAAGCGTCGGAGACGAGAGAAACGCACTGATAGGTAGTTTATCATACATTGCAGCATATTCTGGTAAATACGTCTCAAAATAAAAAGTGCGCCCAGGTATCGACTTTGCCGATACCCAAACGCCTTTAACAAATTCTCCATGACCACTTTGGTGATCAGTAAGATATTCTTTACGTACCCAGACCTCTACCGAGGGAAGGTTGCAAATAAGAGCAGACATTAATCAATTGTAACTGTTCTTATTTACCTTGTCCTCGATATTTCTTTTTTGCTTTATTGCGAGAAGTCGCGGAAAGCAAAGTATTTTGCGAGCGACCTTGGCGAGTCTTCTTCGGCTTACCGGGAGTATAAGTCCCACCTTTCATCATTGCCATAATAAAACCTCCTTATCAAATAACGCGAGTTTTTTCGTGACCAACTCTGATACGAGGATCGCACCAGATTTCATAACCTGCTTCCTTAGCATCTAAACAGAATGAGACATCCTCACCACACATGTCCTGAACCTGACCAGATTCAAATTGTTGCATCTTAGGAGCAAACCAAGGATACTCAAGATTCTCAAAAACACCTTTCTTAATCAGTACCCATCCAAAACCTGTATAATCCACGGTGAAAGGTTTACGACGC
>Ga0136656_1000060_pt1 | contig 30227 bp, 25 predicted proteins | sample CPBDNA_9_FD_94862 | JGI IMG/M metagenome (GOLD analysis project Ga0136656, IMG submission 94862) | Freshwater to marine salinity gradient microbial communities from Chesapeake Bay, USA - CPBay_Sum_15_0.8_DNA (version 2) | ecosystem: Environmental > Aquatic > Marine > Coastal | place: USA...
CTTGCTGATAATATGTTAAGAGAAAAAAGCGATGTTAATAAAGTTAAATTAAATTACTCATTGGTATCACCAAGAGTATACAATGGTAGAATTGAATCATTAGTAAGTAGAGTTACAGGCTTTGCGGATATGATACAATTAACACATTTAAAAATACAACAAGTACTTTCAAGAATGGTACCGGATGGTGTATATTTAGATGCTGATGGATTAGCTGAAATTGATTTAGGTAACGGAACAAATTATAATCCACAGGAAGCATTGAATATGTTTTTCCAAACAGGTTCTGTTATTGGTAGATCATTTACGTCAGAAGGAGATATGAATCCGGGCAAAGTACCTATTCAAGAAATAAGTAATAATGCAGGAGCAAATAAATTAGCACAATTAATTAGTACATATAACTATTATATGCAAATGATTAGGGATGCTACTGGATTGAATGAAGCAAGAGATGGAAGCACACCTGATAAAAACGCATTAGTTGGTGTACAGAAACTTGCAGCAGCCAATAGTAATACAGCAACAAGACACATATTACAAGCTGGATTATTTTTAACTGCTGAAACCGCAGAAAAAATATCATTAAGAATATCTGATGTATTAGAATACTCACCGACAAGAGATGCGTTTATTCAAAGTATTGGTGCGCATAACGTCGCAACATTACAAGAATTAACTGAATTACATCTTTATGACTTTGGTATATTTTTAGAATTAGCGCCAGATGAAGAAGAAAAACAAATGCTTGAAAATAATATTCAGGTTGCAATTGGTCAACAAAATATTGATTTAGATGATGCTATTGATATTAGACAAATTAAAAATATCAAACTTGCAAATCAACTATTAAAATTAAGAAGAAAGAAAAAAATAGAAAGAGACCAGCAAATACAACAACAAAATATTCAAGCACAAGCACAAGCAAATGCTCAAGCTCAACAGGTTGCAGCACAGGCAGAAGTGCAAAAACAACAAGCATTAACTCAAAGCAAAATTCAACTGGAGTCAGCAAAAAGTCAAATGGAAATGCAAAGACTTCAAGCTGAAAAAGAAATGAAAAAAGAATTAATGCAATTAGAATTTCAAATAAATATGCAATTACAGGGCATGGCGCAACAAGCATCAACTCAACAATTGCAAATAAAAGAAGACGCGAAAGCGCAAAAACAAACCGCTAAACCCTTTGAATCATCGGGTAATGATATATTAAGTGGTGGATTTGGCTTAGGTGCATTTGAACCTAAGTAATATATAATGTATAATCATATAATATTTTATCATGTCAGAAAAAGTAAAAGCAAAAGTTTTAGATGCTGAAGAGCCATCTATACAAGAAAAAGAAGAAATTGTACAAAAAAATGCAGGTTTTGATAAAGAATCTGGAGTGTACAAGGTGGATCTTTCGAAACCACCAGTAACTGAAGAACAACCTAAAGAAGAAACAGATGCCGTTCAAGAGCAAAGCACAGATGAGGTTCCTGTACAAAACGAACCCAAAATTAGCGAAGAAGTGGTCGAAGAAATACGGGACGAAAAACCTGCCGGAGAAAGTAATGAAGATGTGCGGGATACACAGGAAGAAATAGTATTAGAAGAAATAACGGATGAACAAACCAGTGATGACGAGGCTGCAGTGGTTGCAGATCAAGAGGAAGAACAAGTTGAACAGGTTGAAAAAGCAGAAGTTAAAGAAGAAATAGAATATCCTGAAAATATTCAAGACTTAGTTAAGTTTATGAATGAAACAGGTGGAACTTTAGAAGATTATGTAGCATTAAACAAAGATTACGGGCAATTTGAAGACATGTCCTTATTGCATGAATACTACACTAGGTCTAAACCTCATTTATCAGCAGATGAAATTAACTTTTTAATAGAAGATAAATTTTCATATGACGAAGAAATAGATGAGCCTAAAGATATAAAAAGAAAAAAATTAGCTTTTAAAGAAGAGGTTGCACAAGCAAAAAATCATCTTGAATCACAAAAGTCTAATTATTATAAAGAAATTAAGGCTGGATCAAGGTTAACGCCTGAACAGCAAAAAGCAATGGACTTTTTTAATAGATACAATAAAGAAAGTGCAGAGCAAGAAAAAATAACACGATCTCAAAGAGAAGTGTTCGACAACAAAACTAAATCTTTTTTCAATAACCAATTCAAAGGTTTTGAATATAATGTTGGAGACAAAAGATATAGATTTAATGTCAAAAATGTGAACGAGGTTAAAAATACTCAAAGCGACATCAATAATTTTGTCAAGAGGTTCTTGAATGAAAAAAATGAAATGAACGACGCTGCCGGTTATCATAAGTCTTTGTTTACTGCGATGAATGCCGACGCTATCGCAAATCACTTTTATGAGCAAGGTAAAGCAGATGCTATTAAAGAATCTGTTAAATCTGCAAAAAACATCAAAATGGATCCTAGATCTAGTCATCAAGAAATTGAGGTTGGTGGTTTAAAAGCGAGGATAGTTAGTGGAGACGATTCATCTGGTTTAAAATTAAAACTTAAAAATTATTAAAAATGGCAAACAACAATGTAGCGTTTAGCGGCCCAGCGGCTGCTAGCATAATTAGCCCAAGTGCTGTAAAAGCAACACTTGCGTCTAATTACTTAAACTTCCATGGTGCAGGTGGTGCTAACTGGTCACAGCAGTATTTACCTGAACTATATGAGCAAGAAGTTGAAAGATACGGAAATAGAACTGTATCTTCATTCTTAAGAATGGTAGGTGCTGAAATGCCTATGGCTTCTGATCAAGTTATTTGGTCTGAGCAAGGTAGATTACACCTAGCATATAATGGTGTTGTAGACTGTACAGATGGTTCTGTAGGTACAATCACTGGTATTGATTCAGGTACTGCTGAGGCACACGCTGTAAGAAAAGGAGCAACTATTGTAGCTTCTGTTACAGGTAACTCAAGTGCAGCAACTGAAGTTGTAAAATGTTATGTAACAGCTGGTATTGAAGCTTCTACATCTGCGTTAACTATCAAACCTTACGGTGGAGCTAACTTAGAAGATATAGGATCTTTAACATCTTCTGATACAGCAGCAGTAATTAAATTCTTTGTTTATGGTTCTGAATTTAACAAAGGTACAGCTAGCATGACTGACGCTGTAGAGCCAAGCTTCAAATCTTTTACTAATAAACCACTTATTATTAAAGATCACTATGAAGTAAATGGTTCTGACACAGCTCAAATCGGTTGGGTAGAAGTATCAGGAGAATCTGGACAAAATGGTTACTTATGGTATTTAAAAGCTGAAGGCGACACAAGAGTAAGATACGAAGATTATTTAGAAATGGTAATGATTGAAGCTGAAAAGAAAAACGGTGGAGACGCAGCTGTTCCTGAAGGATCTGAAGGATTATTCGCAGCAATTGAGTCTAGAGGTATTGTAGCAACAAATCAATTTGATTCAACAACTACAGCCCCAGACAAATTACCAGAATTTGATGCATTACTAAAAGAATTAGATAAGCAAGGATCTATCGAAGAAAACATGTTATTCTTAGACAGAGACGCTAATCTATACTTTGATGATTTACTAGCAGGGTTAAACCCAAATATTACAGGTGGTTTATCTTTTGGTGTTTTTGAAAACTCACAAGATATGGCGCTTAATTTAGGTTTCTCTGGATTCAGAAGAGGTTCTTATGACTTCTACAAAACTGACTGGAAATATCTTAATGATAAGTCTACAAGAGGTTTAGTAGGTGGATTAAGCGGTATTATGATTCCAGCTGGTACATCTTCAGTGTATGACCAACAATTAGGTAAAAACGTCAGAAGACCTTTCTTACACGTAAGATATAGAGCTTCTGAAACTGATGACAGAAGAATGAAATCTTGGATTACTGGTTCAGTAGGTGGAGCATCTACAACTGGAGATGACAAGATGGAAGTTCACTATCTATCAGAAAGATGTTTAGTAGTACAAGCAGCTAATAACTTTGTATTATTTAACTCTTAATATTTAAAGTAAATTTTACCCTCGTTGTAACTACGGGGGTAATCTTTACCTTTATTAATTTTTATTTTATTATATCATGGCAAAAAAAGAAAAAGCAGAGGTGGCTGTTGAGGAACCCGTAGCGGTTGCACCACCAAAAAAAGAAGATAAAACTCCTAAATGGGAGATTAAGGATAGGGTTTATGAATTAAAATTAAATAAAACCCCTATTGTATACATATTAAAAAGTAGAGGATTAATGTGGTTTGATGAAGAATTAGGTTATGAAAGAGAAATTAAATATTGTGAAAATCAAAAAACAGTATTTCAAGATGAAATGAAAGGACCAGAAAGACTGAGTCATATTATTTTTAGAGATGGTCAGTTATATGTTCCAAAAGAAAAACAAACATTACAAAAATTTCTTTCATTATATCACCCTTGGAATGGTTCTAAATTTATAGAATACAATCCAGTACAAATAGCTGAAAACGATATTGATTATCTTGAAGCTGAAATTGAAGCGTTAAATGCGGCCCAAAGCATTGAAATTGACCATGCAGAGGCAATAATGAGGACAGAACTAGGATCTAAGGTATCTAAGATGACTTCTAAGGAGCTTAAAAGAGATTTATTACTATTTGCTCGAAGTAATCCAAAATTGTTCTTAGAATTAGCAAATGACGAAAATATTAATATTAGGAATATTGGTATTAAAGCTACTGAAATGAAGATTATTAAATTATCAAATGACCAAAGAACATTTACTTGGGGATCAACTGGTAGAAAATTAATTACAGTTCCATTTGATGAAAATCCATATTCAGCTTTAGCAGCATACTTTAAAACTGATGAAGGTATTGAAGTATATCAAACTATTGAAAAGAAATTAAAGTAAGCAATTGTAGGTAAGAGGCCTGCGATTGTGGGCCTTTAACCTATAATAAACATATAATGAGCGTAAACGTAAATACAATATACCAAAGAGTATTAGCTATAACAAACAAAGAGCAACGAGGTTATATTACGCCTCAGGAATTTAATTATCTCGCAAATCAAGCTCAGATGGACATATTTGAGCAGTATTTTTATGATATTAATCAGTTTAGTAGAATACCAGGTAACGACACTGAATATTCTGATATGCTTGATATATTAGAAAAAAAATTAAGTTTATTTGAAAAAACAAACCAAACTGTAACAAATGGAACAACATTACCAAGCGATCTATATAGGTTAGGTAGTGTTATCTTCAATAATGCTGTAGCTGAATTAATTAGCCAAAAAGACTGGATATATATTAAATCTTCACCATTAGCACAGCCAACAAATGATTTTCCTGTATATATAAAAGACGTAGACGGTATAAAAGTGTACGGAAAAGATAACAGCGGAAACATTGAACAAAAAACATCAAACGTTACTTGTAATTATACAAAGGTACCTAATGAAGTTTCATGGGCTTATAATTCTGTAACAGGTACGTATGATGCAGGTAATTCTGTTAATTTTGAATTGCATGCTTCTGAAGAAACCGACTTGGTTATAAAAATATTAGCATTAGCCGGTATAATACTTAAAGATAATTCTTTATATGGCATTGGTAGTGGCGAAGATGTTAGAAATGAACAACAAGAAAAATCATAATAAATGGGATTAATTAATCAAACACAACAAGCATATTACGAAGGCAACAATTTTGGAGGCTATCAGTTTATATCACTAAAAGATATTGTAAATAATTTTATGCTATCTTATGTTGGTGAAGAAAAAATAATCCCTAAAATTAAAAGAAACAACGTAAGTTTTTATGCTCAAAGAGCATTGCAAGAATTAAGCTACGATACTTTTAGAATTGAAAAATCACAAGAAATTGAAATTCCACCAACACTAGTAATGGTTTTGCCGCAAGATTATGTAAATTATGTTAAAGTAAGCTGGACAGATACAAGCGGCGTTGAGCATCCTGTATATCCTACAATAAACACTAGTAATCCAGAAGCTATATTGCAGGACGATCAGTATAATTATACATTTGATGCAGATGGTAATTTATTAAAAGCTAATGAATCCGAAACGTGGACAAAATACAAAGACCAAAATACGGATACAGATATTGTTAATGACTTTTATTTAGAAGACAATAGAAGTTTTCAAACACTGAATGGCCAAAGATATGGTTCAGATCCACAACATATGAATTCAAATGGATCATTCTATATTGACCCTATTAAATCAAGGATACATTTTTCTGGTAATTTAACAGATAAAATTGTAACGTTAAAATATATAAGTGACGGGTTAGGGACGGATGCAGAAATGAAAGTGCATAAATTAGCAGAAGAAGCAATGTACAAATGTATAGCATGTTATATACTTGAAGCAAGAGCGAATACTCCCGAATACTTAGTTATGAGGTATAGAAAAGACAAGTTCGCTTCCGTTAGAAAAGCAAAACTTAGATTATCAAATATAAAACTTACCGAGCTTACACAAACCCTTAGAGGTAAATCAAAACATCTAAAACACTAGAATATGCCTGAAATTAAAAATGCTTTTATACAAGGTAAAATGAATAAAGACCTTGATGAAAGATTAGTTCCTAATGGTGAATATAGAGATGCATTAAACATTGACGTTGATTATTCAGAAGGCAGTGACGTAGGCGCATTAAAAAATGTTTTAGGTAATATTGTTGTAGGATCAATTCCTGGTAATGGCGAATCTATTATTTCATCAGGATATTGTATTGGGTATGTTAAAGATACAAAAGAAAACAAAATATATTGGTTGATACAAGATAATCAATTTATACACCCTATAAATGGTACATTTCAAAATAGAGATATAATAGCTGAATACGATATTGAAACAAACACATTATCACCTGTTATAGTCGATTGGAGTATAGGTGCTTTAAATTTCAATAGATTTTATTTAGTTACAGGTATAAATATATTAGATGGTGTATTATATTTTACTGATAATTTAAACGAACCAAAGCAAATTGATATTGCATATTGGAAAACACAAACAACAAATTTTCTTACAAATACAACAGGGTTATCAGAAGAACGAATTACTGTTATTAAAAAATCTCCATTACAAGCACCAACTTTAGTGTTGAGTTCGTCAACACGAGGTGGGAATGGGACTTCAGGTAATACAAACGTTTTTGTTTCATTAAATTTATCCGACAGCGGCACAAATGTAAATACATTAAGTGATGCTAAAGAATCTGGTGAAACAATTGTGGGAACATTTACATTAGCACCTAATTATGAACCAGGAGATGTGGTTACATTAAAATATACATTTTTAGAAGGTGATGATCAAACAAAATTAGAAGCAAGAATATTATTATCATCTGCATATGTAGCTGGTGCAACATTTTTTTCAGGTGAATTATTAACTATAAGTGAAAATGTGCCTGGTGGAATTGTGCAATGGCAAGTAATATTAGAAGAGGAAGACCCGTTATTTGAATTAAAATTTCCATTATTTTCATACAGATATAAATATACTAATGGTCAATATAGTTGTTTTGCACCATTTTCAAAAGCTGCATTTTTACCAGACCCAACTAAAATAGGCGGCAATTTTGAATATAATGCAAAAGACGGTTATAATTTAGCCATGATTAATAGTGTTAGAAGTATAACTATTAATAATATAAATCACAATATAAATACTACAGATGTTGAAGAAATAGATATATTATATAAAGATTCTGTAAGTAGCAATATTTATATTGTGGATACAATTAAAAAAATAAATGGCAGCTTAGCAACAAGTTTTTCAGTTAAAAATGAACAAATATATAAGGTTGTTGAAGCCAATCAATTATTAAGATTATTTGATAGCGTGCCTAAAAAAGCTAAATCACAAGAAATTAGCTCAAATAGAATTATATATGGTAATTATACACACCAATTTAATTTACCAAATGAGATTACTTTTGATATAAAATTAAAAAACAGATATAATCCTACAGATAATAGAACAGATTTATTATCTATAAAATCAAATAGAACATATCAAATAGGTGTTGTTTATATGGACGAGTATGGTAGACAAACACCTGTGCTAACAGATAAATCTGGTATTATAAAAGTTCCGTTCAGTCAAGCTAAAAATTTAACTAAATTTGAACCTAAAATCACGTCAGCATGGCCTAGTTTTGCAGAATATTATAAATATTTTATAAAAGAAATATCCAAAACTGTTTATAACTTAGCTGCAGATAGTTTTTATCAAGACAATGAAGGATATATGTATATATCTTTTCCTTCTTCTGAAATAAATAAAGTAAAAGAAGAAGACATTATATTATTAAAAAAGGGAAGAGATAACGTGCCCTCCGAAGTATCTACAAGTTTTAAAGTATTAGATAAGTTATCCGCACCCCCATCTTTTTTAGCAAAACCTATTGAGGTTACTTATGACCCTGCGGTATTTAAATATTCCGCACAATTTGGAGATGGTACTGAACAAACAACAATAAAAGCGGGTTGTACACCTGTGCCAAATCATAATACAATAACCGTAAGAGATTTTTTTAAATGGCAAGATACAGATGCTGCTGGAAATGTATACGATAGCGATTTACAAACAGCAATTGGAACATCTATAGAAGGTAGAGCTGCGTTAGCGCCAGGCAAAAAAGTAAGATTTGAAAACGCAGATGCTAAATCAAAAGTATATACTGTTAAATCTTTGGAAACACACATGACCGGAGGCGATGATGTTGAAGTAACATTTGAGGAAGAATTTGGTAATGATATTTTAATATTATATGATGATTATGAAAACAACCCAACAAGTGCTAAAGTTAGCGGTAGATTAGTTGGCGTAGAACAAGTTGATAAATCAGGAAGTCCTGAGTTTGAAGGTAGATTTTTTATTAAATTAAAAGCAGATAATAATTTATTAACAGAGCTCGTTGGCACAAATGTTAATAACTTGAATGCAATATCTACAACAAACGGAGTTGATGGCGATGCACAAAATAATACAAGCGGAACATCAGGTAATCCTAGCAATCCAGATAGACAATATTTTATTAGATTTGGTGGTAAAAATGGAGTAAATTCATCTTCAACATATAACTTGGCAGCGCAATCAGGAGGTTTTAATCAAGCTAATATTGCTAGCTTAGGTGCATCGCAATTAGATTTAACTGAAGGTTGGCATATAACTATAGGAACAACAAAAGCTTTTGATGATCCAGAATCATACTATAGAAGCCATGCGTTTACAACCAATTTAAAAGCTGGGAATTATATATCATTTTTTAACAAATATAAAGCAAACGGAACTGATTTAGATAATAATTTTTATAAAATAGAAGATGTATTTATTGGTGATGCAAGTGATGGTAGAAGATTTTGGACATTGAAGTTTAATAAAAATTTAGATGGTGATGTTAGAACATTTTTTGGAACTGTAGACAGTACAGCAACTAAAATGTCAATAACAGTACATGATTTCAAAAAAGATAGTTTAAAAAATATAACTAATCCACCTATATTTGAAGTTGAGCCGCAAGATGATGTAGATATTGATATATATTACGAAACTCAAGAAGTATTTGTTCAAGGTAATCATGGGCAAGCTAATAATTTATCATATCATAACTGTTATAGTTTTGAAAATGGGGTTGAATCGTTTGTTATAAGAGATGATTATAATGCGCCAGCGCTAGGTAAAGGTGTTCGTGTTTCAACTGTATTTGAGGATAATTATCAAGAAGAAACTTTAAAGTCTGGCTTAATATATTCACAAATATACAATGGTAAAACAGGTATAAATAAATTAAATCAATTTATTATAGCTGATAAAATTACAAAAGATTTAAACCCAGAATATGGTAGTATACAAAAGCTTTATGGAAGAGACACTGATTTACTAGCTTTATGCGAAGATAAAATTGTAAAAATATTAGCAAATAAAGATGCTGTATTTAATGCAGATGGTAATCCACAATTAATTGCTAGCAATAGAGTATTAGGTCAAGCTATTATACCCGCGACATTTGGATCATATGGCTGTCAAAATCCTGAAAGCTTTGTAGATTATACGTACAGATCTTATTTTGTAGATAAAGTAAGAGGATGCGTTTTAAGATTATCAGCAGATGGAATTACTGAGGTTTCAAATTACGGAATGAAAGATTATTTTAAAGATAATTTAAGGGCGCAAGTTTCAAATTCTAATTATGGTAGAATATTTGGAACATATGATGAGGTTAAAAATCAATATAATGTTTCATTACCCACAGGCGTTGCAACTACAGTTTCGTATTCTGAATCAATAAACGGATGGGCAAGTAGAAAATCATTTTTACCGGAAGGTGGATTGAGTATAAATAACAAGTATTACACATTTAAAAATGGTAGTTTATACGAACATCATAGCGAGTCAGGAGTGAGAAATACTTTTTATGGTGTAAAAACAAATCCTGAAGTTACATTTTTATTTAACGAAGCACCTGCAAATGTTAAAAACTTTAGAACATTAAATTACGAAGGCAGTTCAGGTTGGACATGTGCTACCATCGTTACTGATAAGCAAGACGGTTCAGTTCCTTCGTTTGTTGAAAAAGAAGGTAAATATTACAACTACATATCTGGTGTTACTGAAAATGAAAACACTCTAGATACTAAAGCTTTAAATGTACAAGGCTTAGGTAATTTAACTTCACAAACAACAAATAGTGGAAACAGAATATTTACATTTAATTTTAATTTAAATAATGATCTACAAATTGGTGATAATTTATATTATGTAGATTCATCAAGTAATAAACAAGATTTAGGTAAAATAACGGCAATAAATAAAGTTAGTAAAACAATTACTATTGTAGATGGGTCAGAAGTGCCACAAGCGTCTGCATATATGTTTTATAGCAAAGATGCTAAATTCAATACATCAGGTATTTTAGGATATTACGCAGAAACAAAAATGACAAACACGTCTACAGATTTTAAAGAATTGTACTCAGTTGGTTCTGAGATTAGTATAAGTAGTTAATATGTAATTATAATATATAAATAAATAAATTATGGCAGTACCAATAATGGCGGCAGCAGCAGCAGCACAAGCAGTCGGCGGCGTTATTAAAACAGTAGGTTCCCTTTTTGGAGGAGGCAAAAGAAGAAGAGAACAAAGAGCAGCAGCGGCAGAAATGGAGCGGTATAAGCAAAAATACGAACAATTAGATACGTCTAATCCGTATGCTAATATGACTAACCCATATGAAAATTTAACTGTTAATACTCAAGCAGCTGATTTTGCGGCACAACAAAATTCACAAAATGCTGCAAACATTATGAGTGGCTTAGCGGCAGCAGCAGGTGGTGGAGGTGTAGCAGCGTTAGCTCAATCTATGGCTAATTCACAAGCTCAAGCAACACAGCAAGCTTCTGCAAGTATTGCACAACAAGAATCACAAAATCAACAATTAGCTGCACAAGGTGAATTTAAAAGACAACAGTTTATTGCTGCGGGTGAACAAGTATCTCAGCAGAGAGAAATGGATAAAACAGGTACGTTACTTGGAATGGCACAACAAAGAAAAGCAGCAGCTGACCAAGCAAGAGCGGAAGCAAAATCACAATTGCTTGGAGGTATTAGCGATATAGCCGGGGCTGGTATTGCGGCTGGAGCAGGAGGAGTGGGTCCTTTAGCGGGCCCAATGGAAACCTTATTAACACCAAAAGGATAACATGGCAACAAAAACAAATCAAAGCGCATCTATTAGAAGCAGTTTAATAGCTGGAGCTGGAATGGCTGCAGATAAATTTACAGGCCTTAAAGATTTTAAGGTTAATGTAGGTGGTTTATTAGACATAGCTAAACAAGAGGCTGCTAAAACCGCACAATTAAAACAGCAATTAAATTCTCAAGTAGAGTACATGGCGGATTTAACCAAAGTAGGGGAACATGAAGCGCCAATATTACAAGATTATTTTCAAACTGGTAAAAATCAAATTGCTGATTTACATAATGAATTACAATATGCAGATGATGAAGGCAAAAGACAAATACAACAGCAAATAAGCCAGATACAAAATAGTGCAAAAGCAGCCAATGGATATTTAAGTAAAAAACTTGAGTTAGCTCAAGAACTTAAAGAAAATATAGATAATATATCTGATAGCATGCCTGGCGGCAAGCTTGAAAGAATCAAAGCTGTTTTACTTGGAAAAGATTATAAAATGGAATTTAATGATTATTCAGGTAAACCAGTTTATGTATTACCAGACGGCAGCAGGGTTGAACATGAGGAATTAGATGATTTTTATTATAAAGACAGTAAAACAGCATTAACAATTAATAATTATGCTGAAACTTATATTAACAAAGGTAGAAGAAATGAACCTCTAACTGAAGCTGATGTAAATATATTAGAAACTAAATTAAATCAAAGTATTGATAATCCAGGTAGTGTTAATTCATTACTAGTAGACCCTATGATTTCTGGTTTAAATTTTGGAACTGCAATTACAGATGAAAAACTTTCAAATTTAAAAAAGCAATACCCTAATGAAGATGATAATCAAATAAAAAAGAGGGCAGTTGTTGGTGAAATAATGGAACATTTAAAAAATGTACATAGACAAGGGCAGGGGGAATATAATAGCAAACAAAACCCTGGAGGAGAGGGAACATTTAAATCAGTAGATGGTTCAATACCTTTTATTAGCACAAGAAATCAAGGAGATTTTATTTGGTATGAGGAATTTGGTGGTTATGGTCCAGGCTTACCAAACCCAGCTGGCGGTATTATGAAAAATGAAAACTTAACAAAAGATCAAATAGTGTCGGATCCTGATGCATTAAATACAATGGTTGTCGGTTTTGGAGATATTAAATTCGGAAAATAAATTTTATGGCAGATCCAAAATTAAATGAGCAATTACTGGAGCTGCAGGAGCAAGTAAATCAACTTAAACCTACAGATAACTCTCAAGAAGCTATATTATTAAGGAGAAAGCTTAAGCAAATTCAAGCGCAAGTTAATGCGCAAGATACGGCTGAAACTCAAAAATTAGAAGAGGTTGTCATAACCGTGGATGCTAAAGATGATGTTAAAACAGCTTTAGATGGTGCAAAGCAATACAAAGAAGACATAAAAAAAATAACACCCGAAACTGAAAAAACAAAAATAGGTTACGAATATTTTGGTCTTAAAATGTATGACACCTTAAAGCCCCAAATAGAAAGAGAAACTTATTATCCTGATTTACCAGGTGGCAGAAAATCTGGGTTTATACAATATAGAAATACGTATGATGAAGATTTAAAAAAATCATTAGGTAATAAAAAATATGAAGAATGGAAAAAAATCGAGGCAGCTGCAAACAAAGATGGTGTTAGACTTGATGAAACAAACATAAATAAATATTTAAATTTAGCGGATTTTGACGAACAAACAAAAAGCGAAGTTGTTCAACAATCTAAAAGTAAAAAATCTGATTTAATATTAAGGGGTTATAGTAATAAACAAAGAAATATTATTGAAAAAGAAATATTTGAGGGAGAGGCAAAAGAAAAAGCTTATGAAGAATATTCAAATACTTTTAATAAAAATTTAGAAGAATACAAAAAAACTGGAGTTGCAAATTTTCAGCAACCGGATTATACTCCTATTGTAAAAGAATTAAACAATGAGGTTAAAAAATCATCTGAAGATCTTGACATAAAATTTGATAATTTTAAAATAAAACAGGAAAAATACACTAACACATATAAAGGCTACGAAAAAAGAATAGCAGACACGGAAGAAAAGATTAAAAATTTTACCATGTCTGAAAACCCCACCGTAGCAGAAATACAAAAACGTAACGCACTAGCAGAAGAATACGATAACATATTTAAGGAAGATTTATTTACTAATTTAGATAATCAATGGCAAGAGCTGAAAGCTTTAGGCACTGAAATAACTAATGAATCAGAAAAATTAAATAAAGCTTCTTTAGAAGTTGGTGACATTAATTTAATGAGCAATTCATTAAGTAAGAACTACAATAGAATGGATAGATTTTTACACACAATGGAAGAATCTTTCTTGGGTAGCGCTGCAATGCTAGGATCATCTATATTAAAAGGTGGAGGCGATGTTGCTGCTTTTTTTGCTAGTAGTAACAAATATGACGCAAGAACAGCTGATTGGTATCAGGATTTAGTGGACATGAAAGGTCACGCGGTTGATTATAACAATCGTTTGCAGAAATATAGACAAAATGTATTACCTGAAAAATTAGAGTACGGCGATGGAGGTGGTTTTGATTATTTTGCAGAAATGATGATTGATAATAGTCCTTCGATATTAACAGCTTTTGGAACAATGGGCTATAGTTCATTAGCTACCGGAGCGGGAATAGCAAGAGCCGCAGCGGTGAGACAAGCAACAAATGCTGCAACAGGTGTATTTTTCACTATGGAAGCTGGTGGCCAAATGGCTAATCTTGAAATAGCGCAAAAAGAAGCACCTAAAATGATAGCTGCTTTAAAAAACGAATTAAAAAATGAAACTAATTTAGTAAAAAGAAAAGAATTAGAAGAGCAAATATCTGACCAGGAAAACTTATTGAAAATGTCCCAGTTCAAAAAAAGTTTTAATAGTATAGCTTACGGCGGTATTGCTTCACTTGCAGAAAGATTTGGTACATTAAGATTTATAAATGATTTTCAAAAATATTCAAAGCCTTTAGGTTTAACTAAACTAGAAAAATTAGGAGTTGCTAAATCGGTAGCTAGAGTTACAAGTAAAGCATTTGGCACTACATCTGGCGTTGGTATTGGTATGGGAATAGAATTAGTAGAAGAAGGAGCGACGTTGTTGGGCCAAAATTTTATGGACATTGTGGTTTTAGATCAAAATAAAAGTTTAATTGAGGGATTAGATGGTGAATTTGTAAGAAACACTTTAGCGACATCTTTAGGCATATCCGGTCCTTCAGCAAGTATGAATTTAGCGGCCGCATTTAATAATGAAGTAAAGTTAAGAAGTGAGGCAAGGCAAGAAGGAAAAATAAGAGATGAAGTAATTGATATACAAAACGAATTAAATATTTTAGATAAAAGAACAAAGAAGGCTATAGATTTAAAGAAAAGACAAAATAAATTATTAGCTGAAGCGGCAGAAATAAATAGCTTTATACCTTTAAAGCTTGGAAATATGACAGACGCAGAGGTTCAAAGTGTTTTTGAAAATGGTAAAAGAATGCGTGAATTAATAGCTGAGGGGAAAGAATTAGGGCAGCAGTTGGAGATTACATCGTACGAAAAACAACGAGTTGAAGATATAAAACAAGAAATTCAAACGTTATTTGATGTTAATCAAGAAACATTAGGTAAGTCACAAAAACAATATTTAAGCGAAATAGGAAGAGATGCACCAAATAAATTTGAGTATGTTGTTAATAGAGGAAGATACGACGGTTATAAACACTTAATTAGAAACATGAAAGGTATAAACCTTCTTGCAACTGATGGTAAAAATATTGATCAATTTCTTAAACAATCAAATTATACAGATAAACAAAAAAAGGATATAAAAAATTCTTATAATAGGGGGTCCAATGCTGTGAATATAAATGATGATGTTATAACTTTTGATGATAATGTTGGCGTTGCTTTAAGTGTATTAAGCGGAACAGACGCTGTTATAGCAGCTGTTTCACCATTACATGAAGTTGGACATATACAAACTAGAAAAGCAGGTATAATAAAAGACGATAAACTTGCTGCTCATGCAAAAGGAATGGTTGAAGACATAATCGCTGATGTGAGAAGGCGAAACAATATTGGTAAATTATCTGATTCTGATTTTCAAATATTTAATGATAGAATAAACGAATACAAAAGCACAGATGGTGAAGTTAATGCTGACGAGCTTATACAGTTAGTGTCTGATTTTACTGCGGCTGGTATTTTGCCTAAAAGCTCATTTGGACAATTATATAGCGCTAAAACTTTCATTAATTCTTTATTGACTAAATTTAATGGGGAAGCCTCACCTTTTTTTAAAATAAACACGGCTAATGATGCGTTTAATTTTATTGCTAGCTGGCAACAAAAAGCACTAACTTCACAAACAGAAGGTGCAGAAGAAGAAACAGATGTTGTAGAAAGTAAAGATTTACAAAGTAAAATAGCAGCACTAGTACCAAACACTGTTCAAACACAGCAAGACTTTTTTAATAGAGATGTATTTAACCCTATATATAATAATGGTAATTTACATCCATTAATTGCTAGATATATAAGATCAAGATCTATATCACAAGAGCAAGCCGAATTAAACATACAAAATGTTGCTGATAGATTATTAAACTTTAATCCTGAAGCAACAAGAAAAGATGGGGCTACGGTTGGTGCACAAGGTTTTGTAGAATTTATAAATTCAAATGCTAATTTTGCTAAATTAGATTCTGCTAAACAATTAGCTATTGAAGCAGAACGAAGAAAAAGAACTGAAAAAATAGATGATACAACTAAACAAATACCAGCACCTGCGCCACAACCTAAGCAACAAGAAAAACCAACATATAAAACTATTTCAAAAAGTAATATATTTTCAACATCAGCACTTGATCAAATTAAAAATAAGTTAGTATCTACGGTTAGAGTATTAAAATCAAAAATAAATGCACCAACCACAATAAATCAAACTGTTAAACCTATTATATCAGAAATAAAAACTGAAATGGGTAAACAAGCTGATATTATAATTAAAAAAGCATCAGGAACAATAAAAGACGGCAGGTTAGAAACTACATTTAGAAAATCTAAAAAAGCAACATTAGAAAATGCACCTACAACTTGGCTTGCTAAAGCGATGCCTTTTGCTGTTCAAAAATCTGTAGGTGGTAAATTTACAGATATTCCTATTTTAAATGAAAAAGGAAATATAGTTGGATATGAATTTAAACCAAATTTTATAGATGATTGGCAAGGCAAAAAAATAGATAGAGTAAAAACAACTACAGCAGGTCAGACTTCAGGTAATCAATTTATAAAAAGAAAACCAAATGTAGCTCAAAAAGTAACTGACGAGCAATTTATGTCGTACATGTTTAAATTTGACAATGATGGTAATGCCACGGAAATTATAAGAGGCAGAAAAGAATCATGGTCAAAAATGATGGCGGAAGAAATATCATTTGAATTAATAGATGATGCGTTGAATGATTTAACCAGCCCTATTGCAGAAGAACTTATAAAAAATCAAGCAAGATTAGGTGTTGAAATTGTAGAAAATTTTGCTCAACAAGTAAGAAAAGATATTGACAGAGGTACAGTAAAAGAAAGTAAAGGTTTAGCTAGTTTTACACCAGAACAAATGGATATTTATACTAGCTCAAAAGGCTGGGCTGATTTCAAAAATAAAATGGCAGCTGCTGAAGGGAAATATAGAGAAAACATTATATATAGATTTCATAAAGAATCTTTTTTAGAAACATATCCAGATAAATTACAAAAAGAAATTGCTAAACAATTTTTTGTTAAATTAAAAAATTATGGTGATGTTGAATCTATTAAAGTGCAATTAAAAGAAGATAACAGTTCATTGCCGGAATATTTAGAAGCTATTAGAAACCAAATAGATTTTAATGAAACAGTTAAACAAATTACAGGAGCAGAGGCATCTATTCCGGTATTAAATGATAACAAAGTATATGTAGCTGACACGCAACAATATGTTATAGACCAAGCAAAAGGAGAAGACATAAAAACAGTTGTTGCATTCTTTGCCCCTACATTTGCTAATTCCGGTAAAATTGGGAGAGAAAGAAAAGGCATAATTGGGAAAGTAAGTAGAGCTGATTTATTCTATAATCAAGCGCATGTTATCAGTTCACTTAATGAAGCTGGGTTTAATATTGATAAAATAACTAAAAAAGATATAATATTAAAAGATGGTACTATTATACCTAGAGAATTTACATCTACCGCAAAAGTAGAGCAAAAACATTTAGATGGAAGTTTAGATATAAATAAAGAAATAGAAATTGCTGGTAAGGCTTGGGATTTTATGATGAAATTAATTAAAAATTTAAAAAATCAACCTTCCCACGTTCGAGCATTAACTTTAGCCGCTATGAACTCTGGCACAAATACTGTTTTAAGAGTTGCGGCGCCTGTTTTAAATGTTAGCACTGTTTTACCTTCTAAATTACCATCAGATTACAGATACGAGCATAGACCGCCAGCAAGGGTTGTTATGGCATTATCTTATAAAAGTGAAGTATTAGGCGACAAAAATATAAATATTGAAGCTTTGAAAAATGATTACCAAGTTTCTATTATACCAGTAACAATGGATAAAGTAATAGGAAAAATTGGATTAGGTCAAAGTACAATGCCTGACTACAAACCTGGTATTACACCTGCAACCAATGATTATTATAATGCTTTTACAAAAAATAAACCCGGTATAGTTTCTATAAAAAATCTTAAAACTAATGAAATAATTGGTAAAGATTATGAAGCATCATCTAAATTAAAAAATCAACCTACAATAAAAGAAACTGTTGCTCAACCTAAACAACCTAAAGAGTCAGTTGTAAAAGAAAGTAAAGGTTTAAATTTAAACAAAGAAATTAATAATATGATTGCTAGGCAAAAAGGAATAAGAGCAGAAGCAACATATTCTGAAATAGTAGCAAGAAAAAAAGGTGCAAGCAAAGGAGCTTTACAATTTTTCTTACCAGCTACAGCAGAAGATTTTAGAGGTTTAACATCATATACATTTGCAGGTAGAGGAAAGCAAGGAGAAGCAGACCAAAAGTTTTTTGAAGATAATTTAGTAAAACCTTATATAAAAGGTGTTGCTGCAATGGAACGCGCAAGACAAGCATTAAAAAATGATTATAGAGGATTATTACAAATGTATCCTGAAATTAAAAAATCTTTAAATAAAGAAATAGGCAAGACTGGATTTACATTAGACCAAGCTATAAGAGCATATTTATATGAAAAATCTGGTAACGAAGTTCCTGGTATATCTAAAAGAGATTTAAAGTTATTAACAGACACAATTAATAATAACGAAAATTATAAAGGGTTCGCTGATGGTTTATTAGCTGCAAGTAAAAAAGACTCTTGGGTTGAACCAGACCCATATTGGGATGCGGGTAGTATATTGAAAGATTTGAATGACATGGACCAAAATGTAAATAGAGCTGAATATTTACAAGAATTTATTGAAAATGTTGATATAATATTTGATAAACAAAATTTAAATAAGATTGAAGCATTATATGGTTCTAGGCATAGAGAAGCATTGGAAGATATAATTAGAAGAATGAAGTCTGGTAGTAATAGACCACCAGGTACAGGAGATAGACAAACAACAGCTTGGTTAAACTGGGTAAACAATTCTGTAGGTACAATAATGTTCTTTAACAGAAGATCAGCATTATTACAGATGATTTCATTTGCTAACTTTACAAACTGGTCAGATAATAACCCATTAATGGCTGCAAAAGCATTTGCTAATCAACCAGCATTTTGGAAAGCTTGGGTTGAAATATTTAATTCAGATAAATTAAAACAAAGAAGAGGCGGTTTAAAGTCTGATGTACAAGAACAAGAAATTGCTAATCAAGCTAAAAATTCACCTAACAAAGTTCAAGCAGCTATATCTTATTTATTAAAAATAGGTTTTACACCAACGCAAATAGCAGATAGCGTTGCTATTGCAACTGGTGGTGCTACATTTTTAATTAATAGAACAAATACATACCAAAAGCAAGGAATGAGCTACGAAGATGCAAGAGCAAAAGCTTTTGAAGATTTTAGCGCTATATCTGATGAAACGCAGCAATCAGGTGATCCAATGCTTATATCAAAACAACAGGCTGGGCATTTAGGTAGATTTATATTATCATTCCAAAATACACCAATGCAATATACCAGATTAATGAAAAAAGCTGGTCAAGATTTAATAAATGGTAGAGGTGATTGGAAAACGAATGTAAGTAAAATATTATATTATGGATTTGTGCAAAACTTAATATTTGCTGCGTTGCAAAATGCTTTATTTGCGTTGTTGCCAGAATTTGATCCTGAAGAAGAAGAGGAGGCATATGACAAACAAAAAAATAATAAATACGATAGAATTATAAATAGTATGATTGATACTATTTTAAGAGGAAGTGGTTTAGCAGGGGCTATTGTGTCAACACTAAAAAATGCTATAAGAAGATATAATTTTGAAGAAGCAAAAGGCTTTACAGGAGACCATGCATACACATTATTGGAATTAGCTAACGTTTCACCACCTATCGGTTCAAAACTTAGAAAAGTTTATGGAGCAATACAAACCAAAAGGTTTGATCAAGATATATTAGATGAAAGAGGTTTAGCTCCTGACAGCCCTGCTTATGAAATAATCGCTAATTTATTATCCGCTGGAGCAAACATACCACTAGATAGAGCATTAGCTGAAGTCAAAGCTATAGCAGAAGCGTTAGACTCAAATAATACGGCTATGCAAAGAATGGCATTAGCCTTAGGTTGGAGAACATGGGATGTTAATATAAGAAATGAAGAGCATGAGCTTATAAAAACACAAGCTAAAGCAATAAGAAAAGAAGAAGGTATAAAAAAAGCTAAAGAAACTAGAAAAAGAAATGCAGAGCTTAAAAAAGAAATATTAATAAAATTATCTAAAGAAAATCAAAAAGAATATATAAAATATTTAGGAATGTCTACTAAAGATAAAAATGAATATATTAAAAAAGAAATAGAAAAACTAAACAAATAATTATGGCAAAAGACGCATGTTATAAAAAAGTAAAAGCAAGGTACAAAGTATTCCCCTCAGCATATGCTTCAGGAGCTATTGCAAAATGTAGAAAAGTTGGGGCTGCTAATTGGGGTAATAAATCTAAAAAATAATGGCAGTACGTAAAACAGCTAAAGGCGCTTCACTTAAACGTTGGTTTAAAGAAAAATGGATTGATGTTAGAACTGGCAAACCTTGTGGTAGAACAAAGGGCGATGGTAGAGGTGTACCATATTGTAGGCCAAGCAAAAGAATATCTAGCGAAACACCAAAAACATCTGGAGAAATGTCATATTCAGAAAAAGCAAAAAAGATTAGAGAAAAAAAATCATTAGGACAACCAGCAGGTAAACCAAGAAGAGTAAAAAATCTTAAAAGAGGTAAATAACAGGTAATCACATATAATATACAAATCTAAGTCATGGAAGATATGAAGCTATACTTAATAAATTCAGCTGCATTTTTAATTTCGTTAACCAGTATTGAACTATGGTTAAAGATAGCTTTGCTTATCTTAACAATATTCTACACTATACAACGAATAAAAAATGAAAGAAATAACCGAAAATTCTAAAGTAAGTTTAGACGTAAAAGCAGTAATTGGTGCAGTCGTTGGTATTGTATCAATAGCCGGCGTTTGGTTTACACTAACAGCTGAGATAGCTCAATTGCAATTAGATGTAATGAGAATACAAGATACTGTTGCACTTAATGAAGAGTTTAGAATTAAATGGCCAAGAGGAGAAATGGGTTCATTACCAGATGATGCAAAACAAGATTTAAGAATAGAGTATATTCAAGATGATGTAGAGCAGCTAAAATACGTTGTTAAGGCTCTTGAAATAGACAATGCAAAAAGATAAAATTAAATGAGTAAAATAAGTGAACATATCACATATAAGGAAGGTGTGTATAGCACGACAGCGAAAATATTAGGAATTGATAATACACCGAGTGCATATCATTTGCAAAATATGGAATTGCTTGCTGAAAAAATATTTGAACCTTTAAGAAAAGCGGCTAACGGGCCAATAGCTATAAATTCATTTTATCGCTGTGAAGAATTAAATAAAGCGATTGGTGGGTCAAGTAAATCGCAACATTGTGAAGGACGTGCAATTGATATAGATGACACGTACGGTTACATGTCAAATAAAGAAATGTATGAATACATTAAAAACAATCTTGATTTTGATCAGCTCATATGGGAATTTGGGACTGACGATAATCCTAATTGGGTTCATGTTAGTTATGTTGATCATGATTTTAACAGACAAAGATGCTTAAAAGCATATAAAGAAAACGGAAAAACAAAATATAAAGTAATATAATATGGAAAATTGTAATTGTCCTTATTGCATTTGTGAATAACAAATAGAATAAAAAAAGGGGCCGAAGCCCCTTAATTATTATCCGTCACACGCTAAACAATTTTCATCCATTGCTGAATCGGCAATATCTCCTCTTAGAACAGACTCTGTTCGCATATAATACAAAGTTTTAATACCTTTCTTCCAAGCTGCCATATGGACTTTATTAATCCATTTTGGCGTAGCTACAGATGGAAAAGCTAAATTTAAAGAAACAGATTGGTCAATATATTGTTGACGTATACCTGCTTGATTAACCAATTCTAATTGATTAATCTCTTTAAATGTTTTAAATACTTCTTTAGCTGGTATGTCATTATACTTACCAAGCATTATATCATCTAATTCTTTCACTCCTTGTACAGAACCACCATCTCTTAAAATTTTATTCCATACTTTTTCAGTATCAATTTTATACCGTCTTAGTATCTTTTTTAACGTAGGGTTTTTGCGAATGAACGTACCTTTTGCGCTTTGTTCAGTAAAGACGTTTGCAGCCCATGGTTCAATCCCGGGAGAAACATTACCACTAAGCTTGCTGTTAGATACAGTAGGAGCAATAGCGCGCAAATGAGTATTACGAAAGCCCGAACCACGACACCATAAAGGCTCACCAAATTCTTCTGCAAGAGCCATGGAAGCTCTTTCGCTTTCAATTTTAATTTGACTAAATATTCTTCTTGTTTCATATTGTGATAATAAACCTTCAAATGGTAAACCTTGCTCTTGTAAATATGTATGCCAACCTAACACACCTAATCCTAACGCTCTACCTTTTTCAGCAGATCTAACAGAATTATGAAAGCCAACTTTACCTTTTGATTTTTGTATAAATTCTTCTAACACACCATCTAAAAACCATATACTATCGTAAATTAGATTAGTGTTCTTCCATTCGTCATATTTGGCTAAGTTTAATGACGAAAGACAACAAACAAATGAATGAGATTCATCAGTATGTAACGTAATCTCACTACAGATATTTGTCATATGTACTTTTAATCCATGCTTTCTGTAAGCGTCTGGGTTATTTTTGTTTGTATTTCCTTTAAATAAGATATAAGGCTCTCCAGTTGCTTTACGTTTTTGAAGTAGCTTACCCCATAACCTCCTCGCATCTTTATCGCCCGCATCAAGTCTTCGCATAAACTTGTCGCCGACCACAGCGCACTGGTGTAAGTTGAGCGATTGACGATTAACGTCTCCTTTAGGTTCTCGTATTTCCAACCACTCTTCGAAATCGGGGTGGTCAATATTAATATTAACGCTTGCAGCTCCTCTTCGGACAGATCCTTGATTCGTGGCAAGTATAGTTGAATCGTATATCTTAGCAAAAGGCACAATTCCATCAGATGTTCCATTACCAGTAATTTTAGCTCCGGCGGGTCTAATCATATTTATTCCGATACCAACTCCGCCGCCGTGTTTTGCGAGTAGCATCATCTCTAAGTTTTTCATTCCAATCTCATATATCGAGTCACCAACATCAATACCAAAGCACGATATAGGCAAACCTCGATCTGTGCCTGTATTAGAGAGCACAGGAGACGCTAAACATAGCCAACCCTTCCATACATATTGAAAAAAAGTTTCAGCTAGTTCTGGGCGATTTAAACGCTTCGCTACAGTTGTAGCAACACGCATATAAGCATCCTTTGGTGTTTCATCTCCTACAAGATAACCACCACCGATTGTTTTCTTATATACATCTGTATCACCCCACGCAGGGTAATCTTCATTCTTTTTCCAATCCGGGTTCCACATTTCTTTTTTCTAGGTTTTTTAATTCTTCTACTAATTTACTCCACTCATCTTCTCCAATATGTAATTGAAAGGCCGTGAGTGTCCCTTGTGATAAAGTTTTTAAAGCGTCAAGTTCTTTCAGTGCTCTTGTTAAAGCACCACCTAAAACTTCAACTTGTTCTTGTAACTTTTTAATATTCTTTTGTACTCCCATTATTTAATTAAATGATTAATCCAAGCAATTAAGCCGTTGATATTTAATAAAACTAGATTCCATTGTTTTCTAGCTCCTGTTTGTATCATTACACAAATAAAACCAGCAATGTATAGCATCGGTTCAATTGTCCACTGCGCTGCCACAAGAAAACCTGCACCCATATATCCAATACGAGTAGACATTTTTTCAAGTGGCGTCAGTCTTTTAGTTGTTGCTATTAGCTTTAGTATTTTTCTTTTTTTTACCATATGTCCTCAAAATCTTCTCCTTCGTTTGCTTTACTGTAGTCAGTCGGCCTAACAGCGAAAAAATCAGTATGAGTATGGCCCCCGGTAAGATGATCAAACCAAGCCATGCGATCAACCGCTTTTTGGTCGTAAGATTTTTCTGTCCAGTCCCATTGATTATACTTCCTAGTTGTGTAGCCCAGCTCCGCAAGCTTGTCTCCGACTCTTTTTTTGATGAAGTGTTGTAAATCATAAGCTTTTAAATTTTCAATATCACCTGCTTCAAACATCTTACTAATGTAAGTCATTTCAGCATTGTGCATTACTAATGCGGCTTCAAATATGTGCGGTTCGCATTCTTCCTTTAATCCAGGAATTTGTGAGCACATATGTCTAAATAATTGGCATCCCATTTTTGAATGCAACGATTCATCTCTTACAGACCATTTCATTTGTTGGCCAATACCTTTAAGCATATTCCTCATTTGAAAAGAATACAATACTGCAAACGCAGAATATAAAGATACACCTTCAGCAAACGCAGAAAATACTGCAAGACTTTTGCCAATCCCTACGGGATCATTGCCTTCATAAGCAACTAAATTTTCAAATCTTTTTGCTGTAGCAGGCTCATGTAAGAAAGCCTCATAGTCTTCAAGACCTAAGGTTTCATTTAAATAACTGTATGCAACTGCATGGATAGTCTCTTGACTTCCAAACATCATTGCCATTTGTTGAATTTCATGTTTAGGAAACCATGAAACAACTTTTTGTGTCCAATAGTCCGAAACTGCGCATTCGGTCTGTGCAAAACCGAGTAATATGTTTCCGACCAAACTCTTCTCTTTATCATTAAGTTTTTCTTTCCAATCTTTAACATCACCGCTCATTGGTATTTCAGTATGCAACCAAAATGCTTGAGCTTGCTTTAACCAACCTTCTGTATAATACTCTGGGTATTCAAAAGGCTTATAAGGTATTCTTTCTGTAAATAAAGGTACATTCATATTAATTTTCCCATTCTATTGCGAGGTCCACAAAAGGCAAATAAATCACAGTTTGTGAATATATTGGTCCATGATAAGTTCTTACTCCAAATAAAATACCTGGATAAAAACCTAATGCCATTGTCCAATTTCTTTTATCTTCCTTGTCCTCTGTATTGTTTGACATAATTTTTACTTGTTTTTAATTTTGATGTTTTAGTTTTTGCATGTATACCAGTGCGTCTTTTTTTAGCTGGCTTTACATACTTAAATATATTAACTCCCTTTTTAGCCATAGCATTTAATGTTGTATTTCTTGTGTATAAATATTAAATCTTTCCATCTTAAGTAACCTCGTTTTTTTACTGACCACTTAATGAATGTATCGATCTTTCTTTCTTTATACTTTTGCCTAGCTATATGCTTGGTTGATTCTGTAGTATTTCGATTACTCGGTCGCATTCTTTTTGATTTTGTGGTTTAAACAATGTATAGCTTGGAAATTGTTCTGTAACTAATTTTTTAAACAACTTCCATCTCATTGGAAAAGATTCATTAGGTCTTCCTTTAGTTTCAATTATAAAGCTTTTGCCAATAAAATCTGGCGTATACTTTATAGGCAATACTCTTTTGCTACCTCTATTTTTAAAATAGCCTTTGCTATTTGATTGCCTTTCCCAACATTCGTTTTCAAAATGAAAACCATTTAGTAAAACAAATGTTTCACCTTCGTATGTAGCTTTTATACCTGCTTTTTTCAAAGCACAATACATATATTTTTCTAAACCAGATGCAAAGGTAATTCCATCGTATACAACTTTTTTAGAAACTACTGGACCTCTTTTTCTTTTATATGTCCTTTTCTTTCTCATAAGTTTATTTATTCCAGACTGCATCATTGTCTAACATATAACCATCGTGCTCAGGTTTATAATCCTTTTCGTTTGTATATGTTTCTTTAGCTTTTTGTAAATATAATACAGCATCCATTAATTCTTCTTGTAAATGATTTAACCAATCAATCATTTTTGAGGGGTCGTCTTCAAGCGTTACGCCATATTTTGCATAGCCAACGTTTGATCGTTGTTTGAATTTGTTTACAACGCGTTCAACAACTGGGTCTCTATATTCTTTACTCATCTTTTACAAATGTTCCGTTAATCATTTTACCGGTTCTGCTGTTAATTACTTTGAAAGCGGATTGAATACAATCTTCTATATTGTGTCCTTTCTGCTTAGCTAAATTAGTTAATACAACAACAATATCTCCTATGGCATCTACTATTTCATCATTATTGTTTTTTAATAAAGCTTTAGCTAATTCCCCACACTCTTCTTGTAATTTTACATATTGAGTCGTAGCATCGCCTTTAGAATATATACCTCTATCTTCTGCCCATTTTCTAATTTTATTAAATATCATTAGATTCTTTTTAGGCATTGTTAAACCTCCAATATTATTTTGGTCAACATACTCTTGTAATGATTCAAGGCTATTGATTTCTGTAAATGCTTCCCATAAAGCTTTGTTATATACATAGCTTCTATCACTATTATACATTGATGTGTGTGCGTTAAAAGCTATCCAATCGGCTAATTTTGCAGATAAATGTATCTTTCCAAATTCAGTTTGCCAATTCAAACCAAGCTGATCGTGCAATCTACCTTTTAATTTTGTTAAAGGCACAGGGAATGTTGTGGTTTGTTCGGTTACGTTTATTTTCATTTTAAATAAATTTTTATAAAGTTTGTGATCTTTTCTGTAGCCGTAAGACTGTTGAAGTTCTATTTCTTTCTTTGATATATAATCTATATCGTCTGATTGATCAAGAACTTCATATTCTCCAGGCTTATAACCCTGCGTTAGCGTAACCCTTCTATTAAGATCACGTGTAACGCCGATTTTTTTACCCGGGATGTGATATAAAAAATAAGTTTCTGTCATTATTTTCCAACGTTTAGTGGGGCTGGTAAATCGCCCATGTGTTTATATCCATGCAATATCATACTGTCCAGTGATGGAATATTAATTTGATTTTGACTATTAATGCAAACGCCTATAGTATCTAATTGCAATACCGGACAATGATACATATCGGTTGTTCTATACATTATTGTAGTCGCTTGATCAATATGATTTTTGTAAATATGACAATCGCCAAGCTGACCAATTAATTTACCTGGTTTATAACCATGGCCTTTAGCTAATAATTCTAATAATAAACCGTACATAGCTATATCGTAAGGCAAGCCTAAAAATACATCAACTGATCTTTGTTGCCACATTAAATCAAGCTTACCATTGTTTACATAAATTTGAAAGCCATAATGACACGGTGGCAAAGCCATATCTTTCATATCAGCAGGATTCCAAGCTGATACAACCATTCTTCTTGAATTAGGATTATTAGATAATTCTAATAATAAATCATACATTTGATCAATACCATTAAAGTCTCGCCATTGCTTTCCGTATACTGGGCCTAATGTTTCATCAGTTCTACCAGACCTTTCATAATCTGCTCTCCAATATTTAACACCGTTATCTTCTAAATACTTTAAATCAGTTCTGCCTTGTAGTATCCACATAAGCTCAACCTTAGCAGCTTTAAAAGAAACTTTTTTCGTGTATAGCAATGGAAAACCTAAAGCCATATCGTGTCTAATAGTATAACCAAACTTTGATAACGTACCAACTTCGGTTCTATCATCTTTATGTTTGCCGCTATTAAGTATTTCAGATACTAATATCCTATATTGTTCATTTATATTTATCATAATAATATTTACAGAATTTATAATATTCTGGCCATAATGTTTCTTTGTCATATAGATAAGGAGCAAAATTACATTTCTCTCCTTTTTTATATGGGCCTATGTTTATACATATCTTCCATTTACCATCTTCTGTTGTTCCCCAAGGCGATATTCTTATATTGTTTCTTGTACAAAATAACTTCCACTCTTGTTCTTCAGGTGTTGCAATATAAGACGGCAGATAGTTTTTCTTTCTTCTTGTATATAAACTTTTCATTTATTCCCAAGGCATTGGCTCTTCATTTAGTTCAACCACTTCGTGTGGCATAAAACAACCTGATCTTGGTTCCCATTTAAAATGTGCTTCAGCACCATTCTCACCAAGATTCTGAAACTTAACTTTTAGAACTTTTGCTTTAACAGTCTTGTCTTCATAATTTCTGTGTACTAATAAACCATGATAAGATGCATCATACCATTCACCTCCGCCTTTGATGTTATACATTGTTGGTTCTTCAATCTTGCCATTACCGTCTTTATACATTTTAGTAGGATGTGCTACTATAAATACTAATACATCAAACTTTTTTGCAAAAGATTCTATCTTAGTAAGATACTCCATTGTATATCTATTTACATCTTCAGTCTTCGCATCAACGTCTCGTATTTTATTAAATGGGTCTATAACCAAGCATTTAATACCTTTACGTTTTACAAGCTCAGCACCTTTACGTAGCACAGATTCAAGTGTATATCTTTCCATGTCAATGAAAAAGAAATTATCATTAACATGCTCAGCAACTTGCTTCCATTTTTCTGAACCAATATCAGATTTTTTTGGCATATCTTGCCAAACTTTTCTCATTAATTTATGAGCGTGTAAATATGTTGGTGCATTTTCAGGAGACGCAAACGCTGTTCTCCAACCATAATTCATATTATAGCCCACGACCATCTGATCAACGAAATCTGACTTTCCGCTACTAGGTATCCCAGTAACAGTGATAAACTGGCCAGTATAAGTAGAAAAAATACGATCAAAATTAGGTAGCCCAACTTGGTACCCAGGTTTGAAGCCATGTTTAACAAAGTCTGTAACTTCATGTTCTATATCTTTAAAAGTTGTTACGTTTTCTAATGGTACCGGTCTACAATCTTTAATTACATTAGCTAAATCTTTTTTGCCATACTTAAGTAAATATTCATTTGCATCTTTGCAATCAATAAAGTTTACTAAGTAACATACTTCAGCACCAAGCCTTCTAATTAACTCTGCTTGTAATGCAGCACCAGCATCATCTTGATCAACAGCTAATATTATTTTTTCTTTGTCTGTAAAATAATCAATACAGTTATCAAGATAATCTAAATTGTTGTGGTTTAATGTTGCACCATTTGGAACTGATACTACATTTTTAATACCCGCTTCATGAAACGATAACACATCCATTTCACCTTCAACAATAACACACGTATCGTGGTTTACAATACTATTTATATTATAAAAGACTTTCTCAGCACCTTTGTATAATTTAAAGTTCTTTCGTCCGTCTCTATATTTAATATTAATGAGCTCATCGCCCATTACATAATTGAACTGGATAGTATTCTCAACTTGTCCGGTCTGTGGCATATATTCCTTACCTTCTGTAACATTTAAATCATTTAATGTTTGATAAGATATACCACGATCTTTAAACCATTTTACAACTTTTTCATTTAAATCTTTGTATTCAACTAAGTGTATAGCATCAGGTTTTTCATATACCTTATTTGGTTCACCTTTGCGTTGATATGTATGTAATTGAAAAGTTGAATCACAGTTATGACAAGTTCCTAATCCACGTTCCCAGTCGTAACTAGCACATTGTTGTTTCCTGTTTTCAGGTTTCCGGTCAGATGAACACAGGGGACAAATCCCCTGCGTTGCACCAACCTTCAATTCATGCTGGTTAAACTGGTCGATTAAAAATCCGTTAATCTCCGTGTTGTTTACTTGCATTAATTAACTATTTAAAATGGTAAATCATCTACTGGTTGTGGTTGAGATGGCATAGCTGCTTGAGTTGGTTGTCCGTCTCTAGGTGCTACATCAACATTCTCACCATTTGTCCATACTACCTTTACATTACCTAAATAAACTTTTTCAGCTTTAGCATC